>Ga0172368_10000043_pt1 | contig 145901 bp, 104 predicted proteins | sample Lak11m_FD_114540 | JGI IMG/M metagenome (GOLD analysis project Ga0172368, IMG submission 114540) | Freshwater microbial communities from Kabuno Bay, South-Kivu, Congo - kab_022012_11m | ecosystem: Environmental > Aquatic > Freshwater > Lake | place: Democratic Republic of the Congo...
ACATCGATCAATTCATCATTGTAAAATAATCCAATCGCATCATCACCATTAAAAGCTGGTACATTGTCACCGTTGCCACCATTGACTGTATTGTTATAAGCCAATCCCAAATCGCCAACCGCAACAATCGCGGCATCGGCGGCACTATTGTAAACAACGTAAACATCACCAGCGGCCAGAGTCCCTGTCAGCGGTAATACATAGCGTGTATCGGGTATTCCACCTACGCAACCCCAGCCAGTACCATTATTGGCGGCTTTTATAGTAAATTGGCTTAAATCAACATCTGCTCCGGTTCCATTATAAATTTCCAGCGCTTTATTATTACTGCTACCCTCTATATACTCCGATATAAAAACCGCGGGCGCAGGAGTCACGGATGTGCCGCCTGCGGTCCACATTGAGAAAGCATTGATACCTGTCAAAGTAATTTGATCGTTAGTCCCATCTAAAGTGCCCCCTTGTTCAGTCCAGGTTTTTCCGGTATCGGCGGAACTATAAAGAACCAAATCGGTTTCGGTTAAACCATTGAGCTCGCTTTCATCGTAGTTGAAAACCAGAGTGGCATTCAGACCGGTATTGGTCGTCGGAGTTATCATATACCAACGCTGAATACTGTTTCCACCAGTCAATGTCTGAGCGCTAAATCCTCGCTTGACCACCGTCGCGCCTAAATCTGCCGCCGAGGTAATGACTGCGCCAAAGTTTCCGACATCGACAGCGGCCGGATTGGTCAGAGTAGCCATCTCCGAAATTGAACCATTCCCGGATACAGCTGGATAGGCAAGTGCTTTTCCATTTAATGCTAAATCACCACTCGTAAGTATAAGATTACCGCTTACCGTAGTCGCTTGTGATAAAGTCACACCAGCGACATTGTCAATTGTAAGATCATTTATCGTTGCTGGTAATGATATGCCCGTGACCTGGGCTATCGTTCCGTTATAAGTGTAATTTGCACCGGTATTTAAAGCTATCGTACCAGAAACTATTACTGATCCTTCAATTCCATCGGGATGAGCAGTCATTAATGTTGCACCGGCGTCAAGGGTCACGGAACCGGTACCGATAATTTGCTTCATTCCGATATCAATAGTACCGGCACAGACCAGACTATCGGCGACGCCAACGTTGGCATTGGAGATATCAAAAGTCCCGGTAGCGGTACCGTTTAATGCACCACCGCTGGCAACATTAATATTGACCGTACCAGCATTATTAGCACCACCCCGCAAATACGAATTAAAGGTCACAATTCCAGTGCTACCTACATTGAGGTTAACAGTCTTATCCACGGCAGTATTTAGATTGATTATTGATTTTGGACCACTAGCTATTAGTGTTCCATCTACATTAATCGTCATACTAAGAGCACCTGCACTTGATCCACTGGAACCTAGCGATATATAGGCCGCCTCCGCCATTGTAACCGTTTTTCCAGCATTAATGGTAAATGTGCAGTTATCTTTACTATTAGGATATAGCGCCGAACTACCCGAACCTACCGTGCTCCCTGAATAATTGATTCCGCAGTCCATATCAAAAACCAAGGATTGATCTGCATTCTGAGGCTGGATACGACTGATATTACATGTTCCGGTTCCAGTGATCGTCAGGGTTGCTCCTACCGCGCCATAAGGTTTTAGACCCAATCCATCAGATTCACCACCATAGTTTCCATCTACAGTCAGGGTACTACCATAGACTGCAACATAAACCGGTGAGGAAACTGCAGTGTTTGCAATAAGTGAACCACCGGCTTCAATGGTCAAATCTTTACATTTTTTAGAACTGGAATTGAATATGACCGTATGCCCGGAACGTATCCACACATTGTTAACCTCAGTAGGAGATATGCCGGTTGCTGGTGGTGTTGCACCTTCCCATGTTCCTTCTGTAACACACAAAACCCAGGTTGTATCACTGGTCCAGTTACCGTTTTGTGCGGAACCAAAATCTCCCACGCTCTGCGCCCAAAGTGCAGAGGTCGCGGCGAGACATAGTACCATCAAGAAAAATAACGAGCGTTTCATAGTCTCTTTCTCCTTTGAAATTAGTTGCTATTGTCTTGTTTAAAAAATGATATAGTTAGAATTTTTTTAGCCGATAGGATTAGCATAACCACCCGTTAAAGGGTCTGTTAAGGACTTTTGCGCCTTTTAGCAGTATTCGGAATCCTTCCTTTAAACGCCCACTCATAGTTTTTAATACACACACCTGACAAAGATAATATATCAAAATCAAAAATGCTATAAAAAATAAAGTAAAAAAATTCCCTTTTAATGCAGATCACTAATCCATATTTGGCTCGGATATTGGCGTTTTTAGGTATACTGTCCGAACCGGAAAAGGTATCTCGATTTTCTCCTCTTTAAAACGCCGATGAATGCGTTTGATCAATTCATGTTGAATCGGGTACTGGACGTGAAATTCCTGAACTCTGACGATCACATTAAGGTTAATACCGCTGTCGCCAAAACTGCTATAGCGGATAATTGGCTCGAATTCTTTAACGCCGCCTTCAATTTCGTGCAGAACTTTCCGGGCAACTTGCCGGACGACCTCTTCAACCTTATTTAAATCGCTGTCATAGCTTACTGAAACTGGTACAATCAACGACATTTCCTTGGCGGGCCGGCTGAAGTTGGTTAGAATTGATTTGGAAAGTTCGGCGTTAGGAATGATATTTTCGTTGTTTGCCATGGTTCGGATGATCGTATTGCGCCAGTTGATGTCTTTAACAAATCCTTCGACTCCGGTCGATAAACGGATATAATCATCCGGCTGAACCAAACGCGTACTAATGATAAAAATGCCTGCGAAAAGATTGGATAGGGTATCCTGAAGTGCCAAGGCTACGGCCAGACCACCTACTCCCAAGGCCGTCAACAGCGGGGTAATAGAAATTCCTAAGGATTGCAAAATAATCAGAAATCCAATTACATAAACTATTATTCTTGTCAGATTAGTAAAAAGTGTCAGCGATGGCATTTTTTTCCGATGCCCCTGCATCTCGATCGAACCAATCACAATCCGGGCAATGACTACTGTAAATGTCAAGATAACTAAGGCGATTAGGGCTTTATTCAATTTCGCGATCATTGTTTGACTGATCGGTAAATAATTCAGTGCAACGTACAGACCGACTAATCCGAACAGAATCGTAAGAACTCCCCCCAAAGAATCACTGATAATTCTCATAATCGGACGTTTCCTGCGACGCGCTCTTTGCATCCACTTGATGATTATGAACCGGTCGATTAATAATCCCACAAAAATACTGGCTGAGAAGATAATTATGGATAAAATATAGGCTGGAATGGCTTTAGGCATTTTCGCTCCTGCGATTTTCTTTTGATTAATTAAAAACTTGAAGTATCACAATCCTATCTTAACGAATCGACTTTATAATTTCAAGCACAATATTAGACCTAAGGATGGTAGGTTCTTGTCATTCTGAAACTGGCCATAGACGGATGAAGAATCGCTAAAGTATTCTACTCGAACTGTAGCGATCCTTCAGTCGCTTCGCTCCTTCAGGACGACAATCAGGAAATAGAGAAATTGTTAAGTATGTCATTCTGATCCCGCGTCGGCGGGAGAAGAATCGCCCGGATTTTGTGATCGGATTTACGTAAGCAATAAAAAAAATTTGCACTTCTACCAAACATAATGTATATTTATTCGTTTTTAAAGTATATTTATACATTTTATGATGAATACTAAAATTGACCGACATAGAGCTATCCGGCAAATAATTGCGACTGGGCAAATCTTTAACCAGAATGAGCTCAAGATAGTTTTGGAAAGTCAGGGATTTAGCGTGACTCAGGCAACCCTTTCGCGCGACCTGGTGGCTTTGAAGGTTATTAAAGTGCCGCATGCTGAAAAAGGGTATATTTATGCGCTTTCCGAAAAATATCAAAGTTCACCTAAGGTCGAAGGCAGTTCTCCTCTGCAAACCTGTCGGTCGATTGCCTATTCGGGCAATCTGGCGATACTCAAATGTCTACCCTCTTTTGCACCCAGCGTGGCCCTGGTTCTGGACGCATTAGGAATGGATGAAATCGTCGGCACCATCGCCGGTGATGATACTGTTCTGATCATTCTTAAAGAAGGATTGTCTCACGAGCGCTTGCGAACTGCGCTCGTGGACCGTATTCCGGAATTACGCGAGCGGATTTAGACCGGGAAGAATTCATCATCCAAATTTTAATCAATCATTCCAGCCCGGTGGAATTTTTTATTATGAAAGGAATAGATTAATGCAAAAAAAAGTAATATTGGCTTATAGCGGCGGTTTGGACACTTCCGTGATTTTGAAATGGCTCGTCAATAAAGGCTACGATGTGATTTGTTACGTCGCTAATGTTGGTCAAAGGGAAAATTTTACTGCAATCGAGCAAAAAGCGCATCAAACCGGCGCCTCCAGAGTCTACATCGAAGACCTGCGCCGTGAATTCGTCAAGGACTATATTTTTGCGGCTTTACGCGGTAACGCCATTTATGAGGGTCGCTATTTGTTGGGTACTTCTCTGGCGCGTCCGCTGATCGCCAGGCGTCAGGTCGAGATCGCTCAGATGGAGAAGACTCACTATTATGCCCATGGCTCGACTGGCAAAGGCAACGATCAGGTCCGCTTCGAATTCGCCTACTACGCGCTCGACACCCAGTCGATCGTAATTTCTCCCTGGAAAGACCCCGAGTTTCTGACAGAATTCAAAGGTCGCAGTGATCTGATTAAATATGCTGAAAAGTGGCATATTCCGGTTAAAGCCTCGTTATCAAAATCTTTTAGCGAGGATGAAAACCTGATGCATATCAGTCATGAAGCCGGAATTCTGGAAGATCCCTCCTTTCGACCGCCGGTGCATGTCTTCAGTTGGACAGTTTCACCGCAAGATGCTCCGGATAAAGAGACGATTCTGGAAATCGAATTTAAAGACGGCTACCCGATCAAGGTCACTAATCTTGACAATGGTATCGTCAAAGAAGATTCGCTGGAGCTTTTCTGTTATCTCAACGAGATTGGCAATCAGAATGGCGTCGGACGGGTCGATATGGTCGAGAATCGTTTCATCGGCATCAAATCGCGCGGCGTTTATGAAACTCCCGGCGCCACAATTCTCTGGGCGGCGCACCGCGATCTGGAAGGCATTGCCATGGATAAGGAAGTCATGCATATCCGGGATATGCTTTCGCCCAAATTTTCCGAATTAATTTATAATGGTTTCTGGTTTTCACCGGAGATGGATTTTCTGATGTGTGCTTTAGAGAAAAGTCAGGAGAAGATCGACGGTTCGGTAACGGTTTCTATTTATAAAGGCAATGTCACTCCGATCGGACGGCACTCGCCGATTTCATTGTACGATCAGGCTCTCGCAAGTATGGACGTTGAAGGCGGTTATAACGCCACTGACAGTCTTGGCTTTATCCGTATTAATGCCATTCGCCTGCAAGCTCATAAAATTGTACTTAAAAAGAAGCAACCCTATAACTGGCGTTTAAAGGATTAACCTATGAAACTCTGGCAAAAAAATTACGATCTGAACTCCACTATTGAGGCTTTTACTGTCGGTCGTGATTACCTGCTCGATCAGGAATTATTACCGTATGATCTACAGGCTTCGCGAGCCCATGTTCATATGCTCGGCAAGATCGGTATTCTGACCGATTCCGAGGTTAAGGAATTGCTGATCGGATTGGATCGCATTATGGCACTTCACTTGCAGGGCAAATTCGAAATTCGACGTGAAGATGAAGACTGTCACACGGCGATCGAGAATTTCCTGACTCAAAATGTGGGAATCGCCGGCGAGAAAATTCATACCGGTCGCAGTCGCAATGACCAGGTGTTGACTGCTCTCCGGCTTTATTGTAAAACCAAATTGACCGAGATAGCCGACACTATACAGGCCGTTATCTCTGCTATCACCGAATTTGTACAGAAATACGGCGAGATTCCGATCCCCGGTTTTACCCACACCCGCAAGGCCATGCCATCTAGCGTGGCAATGTGGGCCGGCGCCTTTAAAGATGCTCTCAAAGATGACCTGACCTTACTAAATAGTGCTTTAAATCTGATCGACCAGAATCCACTCGGCACCGGGGCCGGTTTTGGAGTCCCGCTGGATCTCGACCGGCAGATGACGACTGACGAATTGCATTTTGCCCGTATTCAGGAAAATCCTGTCTATGCCCAGAACAGCCGGGGTAAATTCGAAGGTTTTGCACTCAGTGTAATGTCCCAGATCATGTACGATTTAAATAAAGTAGCTTCGGATCTGATTCTGTTCACGATGCCAGACTTTAATTACTTTGCCTTACCGGAAGAATTTCTAATCGGTTCTTCCATTATGCCGCACAAGAAAAATCCGGATATGCTGGAATTGCTCCGCGCTAAGTATCAGGAAGTCTTTGCCTACGAGATGCAGGTTCGCAATATTCCTGTAAACCTGATGTCCGGCTATCATCGCGATCTGCAACAGACCAAAGAGGCCATAATACGAGGCTTTAGCACAGCCTTATCCGCGATACAAATCGCCTGCACTATTTTTAAAAACCTGTCGGTCAACCGCAAGTATTGTCGCAAAGCCATGACCGCTGAGTTATTTGCCACTGACAAAGTCTATCAACTGGTCAAGAGTGGGATACCATTTCGCGAAGCATATCATCAAATCAGCCAGGAGTACGAGAAAAGACATGAATAATAATGCCAAAAATCGCGTGACGGTAGTCGGCGCTACCGGTTATGCCGGCCTCGAACTGATAAAAATCCTTCTGCATCATCCGCATGTGACGATAAGTCATTTAGCCGTGGTAGCCGAGGAAGTTGGCTTATGCTATTCAGACCTATTCCCGGCCCTGAAAGGACTCTGCGATCTGATCTGCGTTGCCGTCGATGTCGATGAAATCCAGCATGACAGCGATGTGATCTTTTTTTGTCTGCCGCACACCGTTAGTATGAAATATATACCTGATTTTCTAAAAGGCGGCCAAATGCTTATTGACCTGAGTGCCGATTATCGTTTGAATACTCCAGAGGCGTATCAGGCGGCCTATGGAATCGAACACACGGATGCCGGACATTTATCCGACTTTGTCTACGGCTTACCGGAACTCAATCGCAACCAGATCAAAACGGCGAGGGCGGTTGCCAATCCCGGTTGCTTTCCTACCGGCATTGAATTGGCTTTGAAGCCGGTCCTGCAGGCTCGGTTGATCGAAACTACGGGAATTATTGTTGACAGTAAAACCGGCATTTCCGGCGGCGGACGTGCGCCTAAACCGGCGTTTCATTTCCCGGAATGCAATGAGAACCTGACCGCTTATAAAGTCGCGGCGCATCAGCACGAGCCGGAAATCGAACAGGAATTGACCCGGATGGCCGGTTCGGCGGTGGATATAATTTTCGTTCCGCATCTGGTTCCCCTGACGCGCGGCATTTTCAGTACTATTTATACCAAATTAAACCAGCCGATTTCGCAAACCGAATTGCTGACCTTGTACCAAAATGATTACCAGGACGAACCTTTCGTACGCATTTTGAGTAATAACCAGATTCCGCAATTAAAAAACGTAGCGCATACCAATTTCTGCGACATTGGTCTGAAAGTTTTAGATAATAACCTGATTCTGCTGAGTGCGATTGACAATTTAATTAAAGGCGCTTCCGGTCAGGCCATCCAGAATATGAATATCATGCTTGATTATCCGGAAACGACCGGGCTTTTATAAGGAAAGAATTGCCATGAACTTTTACGATAATCCCAAAATCACCGATCCCAAAGGCTTTACCGGGGCGGCTCTCCATGCTGGCTTCAAGCGCAAACGCAAAGATTTATGCATCATTAAAAGCGCGGTTCCGGCGCTCTGCTCGGCTAAATTCACGACGAATGCCGTCAAGGCCGCGCCATTACTGGTCGCGATGGACAACCTGAAAAAATCCGATCATCGCCTGCAGGCCTTAATTATCAACTCCGGTAATGCCAATGCTGGTACCGGTAAACAGGGTCTGGACGATGTGCATGAAACTCTGGGGCTACTTTCCGCCGCCATCGCCGTGCCGCAGGAATTGATTCTGGCTTCCAGCACCGGTGTCATCGGTCACCTCCTGGATATGGAGAAAATGCGGAACGGCATTACCCATCTCGTGCCGCACCTCAGCGTGGAAAACGGTGCCGCCTGCGCCGAAGCAATTCTAACTACCGACACCGTTATAAAATCCTTTGGTTTGAAATTTAACGCCAACGGGAAGCAAATCACATTATGCGGTATTACCAAAGGTTCCGGTATGATCCAGCCTAACATGGCGACTACTCTGGCTTTCGTTACAACCGATGCCGACATAGATCACGATTTCCTGGAAAAGACCTTCAACGCGGCCGTCGAACATTCCTATAACATGATCACCGTCGACGGTCATACCAGTACCAACGATACCGCCCTGATTATGGCTAATGGTCTGGCCGGGAACCGGACCATCACCGCCGATTCACCGGCGGCCGAGATTTTCGAAAAAGCGTTAGTTATGCTTATGACCGAAATGGCCAAATCCATCGTTCGCGACGGTGAAGGCGCCACTAAATTCGTGATCGTGACTGTCAAGGGTGCGGATAATTTCAATGATGCCAAGAAAATGGCTTTTGGGATTGCCAATTCCATGCTGGTCAAGGCCGCTCTGTTTGGGTGCGATCCCAATTGGGGGCGGATCCTATCGGCGGCCGGAATGGTATCCGCACATTTCGATCCGGCTGTTGCCAACTTACGGATTAATGGCATTTTCCTGTATCGACATGGCGAGCCGCTTAATCTTAAAGACAGCGTCATTCAACGCATGATGGCGCCGGTTGAATTGGATATCGTTCTCGATTGCAACCTCGGTCCTGCCAAAGCCGTGGTTTATACGACCGATCTTTCCTATGATTACGTTAAAATTAATGCTCAGTATCATACATAGTATGAACAATTCACTCCAGGGTACAAAGAGTTCACAGAGAATAATTAATGAAAAAATATTTAGAATTACTTTGGACATTAAAAATAAAAAATCTCCGCGAACTCCGCTCTGAAGGAGAGCCTTCGGCTCGTTCTCTGCGATTGAAAAAATAGGTAAAGGATTTATATGCAGAAAATAATTGATAAAGCCGCGGTTCTAATCGAAGCCCTGCCATTCATTAAGGCTTTTCGCGGAAAAAAAATCGTTATCAAATTCGGCGGCAGTATCATGGACAGTGAAAAAGCCATGAAAGCCGTTTTGCAAGACATCGTATTTATGAAATACGTCGGTTGGTTGCCTCTCATTATCCACGGCGGTGGCAAGGCCATTACCCAGGCGATGAGTCGGCGCGGCACCAAACCCCGGTTCATCAACGGTCTGCGCGTCACCGATCTCGAAACAATGGAAATCGTCGAGAACGTGCTGGCTCACAAGATCAACTCCCAAATCGTCAATTTATTGAATATCATGGACGGCGACGCGGTTGGGATTTCTGGTCTCGAAGACGGATTGATCCGTGTCGATAGAATCGTTAGAGACGATAACGGTCAGCCGGTCGATCTTGGTTTCGTCGGGCAGGTCCGTTATATCAATGCTAAGGTGCTTAACCGGCTTATTGCCAAAGGAAAAATTCCGGTCATCGCCCCGCTCGGCCTGGGTGATGACGGCCAGAGTTACAACATCAACGCCGACCTGGTCGCCGGTGAAATCGCTTCGTCGATCGGCGCCCGCAAATTAGTCTATCTGACGGATACGCCCGGCATCATGCGCCTACCCGAAGACGATACAAGCATAATCAGCACCCTCAACCGCAAGGAAGCCGAAAAACTGATTGCGGCGGGCGTCATCGCCGGCGGTATGATTCCGAAGGTTAATTCCTGTCTTGAAGCCCTAAATTTCGGCGTCAACAAGGGACATATTATCGATGGGCGAATAAAGCACTCCCTCTTACTCGAAATTTTCACTAAAAAAGGTATTGGAACGGAGATATTAAAAGATGGATCAGAAAGAATTCGATAATTACGTATTACAAACTTACCGGCGTTTTCCAATAACGCTGATGAAGGGAAGCGGTATGCAGGTCTGGGATGAAAACGGCAACGAATATCTCGATTTTTTCCCGGGCTGGGGTAGCGGCAACGTCGGCCATTGTCATCCAAAGGTCGTCGCGGCTCTGCATGAACAGTTAGACAAAATCATGCACGTGCCGAATGTTTATTATAATGAGAAACAGGGCGAACTGGCCAAATTAATCGTCACTGAATGCTTCGACGGACAGGTTTTCTTTGGCAACAGCGGTGCCGAAGCCAATGAGGGCGCGTTGAAACTGGTCCGTAAACGTAATCCGCATAAAAAAACCGTCATTACTCTGAACAATTCTTTTCACGGGCGCACGCTCGCCACCGTCACCGCCACCGGTCAGACTGAATATCAGAAAGGCTTTGATCCCCTGCTGGGCGGCTTTGTCTATTGTAATATCAATGACTGCGCCATGCTGGAAAACTTGATGAACGAAAACGTGGCGGCGATCATGCTCGAAGTCGTTCAGGGCGAAGGCGGCATTACCGTCGTTACACCGGAATTCATGCAGACCGCGCGTAAACTCTGCGATTACTTCGATGCCATTTTAATTATCGATGAAGTCCAAACCGGTATCGGTCGCACCGGCAAGATGTTTGCCTATCAGCATTACAACCTTCAACCGGATGTGATTACCCTCGCCAAGTCACTCGGCGGCGGCATGCCGATCGGTGCATTCGTCGTTGACCGCAAATATTGCGACATTCTCCAGCCCGGCAATCATGGTTCGACATTTGGTGGCAATCCATTGGCCTGCGCGGCTGGGGTGGCGGTTTTCCAGGCTATTCATGAAGAAAATCTGCTTGCAAATGCCGTGGCAATGGGCGTGTATTTCCGGCAGAAACTTGAAGAGTTGAAAACTCAATCACCTTTAATCCGTGAGGTTCGTGGACTCGGGCTCATGCTGGGCGTCGAGCTGACCAAACCCGGCGCGGAAATCGTCGATAAATGCCGTGCGCAAAAACTACTGATTAATTGTACGCACCAGACCGTTCTGCGCCTGATGCCCGCCATCAATGTCACGAAGGAGCAGATTGACCAGGCCGTGGCGATTATCGGAAATGCGCTGATGTAGTATAAAATCTCGTATCAACACTCCGGCGTTGATACGAGTAGTATATGATGTTCGAATGAAATTCCAGTGGAGACAATTGTAATGATCCGATTAAAAACTGTCAATCGTGAGTTACAAACCATGCACTTTTCTATTTACTTAAATAATCTTATACATATTCTTGTCTGAACTCTTTCGTCAGATTTGAGAATCTGACGAAACCAGAAAGGTCAGGGAGCGGATTGCATTAACATTATTAATGCTTTCTGAGCACAGCGAAGAAAGTGATTATCCACAACCTACCGGTTGTGTGCGCTAATATTTTTGGCACACTCCGTTTTATCCTCAGAAAATATCATTAGTATTGATGCAAGAAACTTGTTCAATAAATATCATTTCATCACGGCTATTGACAATATAGAAATTAATTTCTATATTGTCAGCGATGCTTGAACGTAAACTAAAGAAAATCATCGAAACGCGTCTGAAACAGTTCCCCGCGGTCGCGTTAGTCGGTCCGCGTCAGGTTGGGAAGACGACCCTGGCGAAACAATTCCCCGGCAAATACTTCGATCTTGAGATAGAAGAAGAAAAACTCCGTTTGGATATTCTTTGGAACGAAATAATATCTACTGATGAGCTTATCATTTTAGACGAAGCCCAGAATTTCCCGGAGATTTTTCATCGGATTAGAAACGCTATCGATTTAAATAGAAAACAGTCCGGGCAGTTTTTAATCTTAGGATCAGTATCGCCGGGTTTAATGAAACAGGTCTCGGAATTTTTGACCGGCAGAATTGCTTTATGCAAACTTTCGCCATTTTCCATACAGGAAATAATAGAAATGTCACCAGATAATCTTTGGTTGATGGGAGGATTCCCGGATGGTGGAATTTTAAAATCCGAACAATTCCCGATCTGGCAGAATAACTACCTAAACCTATTAGCGATGCGCGATCTTCCTACCTGGGGCTTGCCCTCCACTCCTCAAGTGACTCTGCGCTTTATAAAAATGCTGGCTATCAATAATGGTTTGCTCTGGAATGCCAGCCAGATCGGCAAGAGTCTCGGAATTACCTATCATACCGTCAATAGCTACCTGGATTATTTAGATCAGGTTTTTCTCATTCGCCGGATGAATCCATATTTCCCAAATATTAAAAAGCGTCTGACAAAGAGCCCAAAAGTTTATTTCCGCGATTCGGGTTTGCTCCACAATTTATTAGGAGTAACCAACTTCGACGACTTACTGAGCAGACCCTGGATCGGATTCAGCTGGGAAGGATGGATTATCGGACAAATCCTGATCTGGCTCCAAAATGAAGCTGTGCCTTTTGACGGACCGTATTTCTTAAGAACCCGCGACGGTCAGGAAATCGACCTGATAATTATCATCAACGGAAAATTGTGGACATTCGAAATTAAACTAACTTCTGCACCGCATCAGGAGGATGTCAAGAGATTTATAACGGCAACGAATCTGATCCACGCCGACTTTAATGTAATGATTTCGCGAACCTCCGATACGATTCGAAATGAAAACTTTTTCTCGATGAACATCACTGATTTCCTCAACGATTGGAATCCATGATTGTTTCAGTTCTGGTAGGTCCTAAGACCTGACAGATTCTTGTCTGAACTCTTTCGTCAGATTTGATAATCTGACCAAACCAGAAATGTCAGGGAGCGGATTGAATTAACAATATTAATGCTTTCTGGGTACAGCGAAGAAAGAATCTATCCGCTATCCATTGCTTATGCGCGCCAATATTTTTGGCGCACTCCAGTTTTAATTATATTGATACTTAATCGCCAATTTGAAATTAAAAATTTGAATTCTACAATTTACAATTTACAATCTGCAATGTACTTTTCTGGTTCCTGAAAATATCGTATTTTCCGACATAAAAATTGATAAACTGATAATCAGATAGAAAGTCATTATATGAAAGTCTTAAAATTTGGTGGGACTTCGATCGGTAAACCGGAAAATCTTAAAAGTGTTTACCAGATTATCACCAAAGAGATTCAGAGCGGCACTGCTGTCATGACGGTTTTTTCGGCTTTAAACGGAGTCACCGATCAGCTCAAGGCAATCAGCCAGTTGGCGGCTAAAAAGGATATTGCCTATAAGACTATTCTCGATGATTTAGGCCAGCGGCATTTTCAGTTCGTAGAACAACTGATACCGTTAAACAAGCAGGAGTCTGTTAACCTAGAAATTGAGGTTATTCTGGCTGAACTGCAGGAAATCGCGCATGGTGTTTATTTGCTGAAGGAACTTTCCGGTCAGTCGCTGGATTTGATTCTGAGTATTGGTGAACGCCTGGCCGCCAGAATTATCGCGGCTTATGGCCAGTCTCTGGGTCTCTCGACTAGATATGTGGATGCCCGGCAAATCATCACGACCGATAATCATTTCGGTGCGGCGCGGGTAATTATAGACCTTACTAACATCAAAATAAAATCTTACTTCAAGGAATTTGATGGAACACCCGTCGTAACCGGGTTCATTGCGGCTACTGAAGATGGCATCACGACTACTTTAGGACGCGGCGGTTCCGATCTGACAGCCGCTCTGATCGGGGCGGCGCTGGATTCCGAGGAAATTCAGATCTGGAAAGACGTCAATGGCTTCATGTCGGCCGATCCGAATAAAGTCAAGGAGGCTTTTTCACTGCGCGAACTCAGTTATATGGAAACCGTCGAACTTAGTCACTTTGGCGCCAAGGTGCTCTTTCCGCCGACCATTCAACCGGTCATCGATAAAGAAATTCCGATAAGGATTATGAATACTTTCAATCCGGATTTCGCGGGCACGCTTATTAATAAAAATCCTTCGTCGAATGGCTACGTTAAAGGCATCACCTCGATCCGGAATATCGCTTTGCTGACTATTCAGGGCAGTGGCATGATCGGGGTCAGCGGTATCTCTTCCCGACTTTTCGGGGCACTCGCCAAAGTTAAAGTCAACGTAATCCTGATTTCGCAGGCCTCTTCGGAACATTCGATCTGCGTGGCTATTTTACAGGATTCCGTCACTATAGCCAAAAAAGCCATTGAAGAGGAGTTCGACCTGGAAATCAAACTCCGCATGGTCGATCCGGTGGTGGTTGAAAATGATCTCGTTATTATCGCGGCGGTCGGAGAACGAATGCGGCGAACCACCGGACTGGCTGGCCGCCTCTTTAGCGCTCTGGGAGAAAAGTCGATCAACGTCATCGCGATCGCACAGGGTTCTTCGGAGTTGAATATTTCAATTGTTCTGGACCAAAAAGACGAGAAGCCGGCTCTTAATGCGATTCATAATGCCTTCTTTTCCAAAAAGGTAAAGATGAACCTGTTCCTATTCGGTGTCGGTCAGATCGGATCGACTCTTATCGAACAGATTAAAACTAACTATTCTAATTTACTGGAAAAATACGGTCTGGATATGAAAGTCGTCGGCCTGGCTAACAGCCGCAAAATGCTGATCGACCAGGATGGCATTGATTTAAACAATTGGCGCAATTTACTGAATGAATGCCAGGTTAAAAGCGACTTGCAAGTCTTGTTAACCGAAATAAAAAAACTGAATCTTGATAACAATGTTTTCGTGGATTGTACCGCCAACGCCGAAATCGTGAACCATTACGACCAAATACTGGCGAGTCGTACCTCGATAGTTACGGCGAATAAGATCGGCAATACCGGTTCGTACTCTCAGTATATCAAATTTCGCGATCGGGCGAAAAGCAAACACGTTCATTTCCTTTATGAAACCAATGCCGGTGCGGCTTTACCGATAATCAGTACTCTGCGGGACATGATCAATTCCGGCGACCGGATTATCCGCATTGAGGCGATTCTTTCCGGCACGATCAGTTATATTCTCAATAATTTCAAACCAGGCCGCAAATTCAGCGACGTCGTGCGCGAAGCTAAGGCCAAAGGCTTTACCGAACCCGATCCACGTGACGATCTCAGCGGACTCGATTTCGCCCGTAAAGCCCTGATCCTGGCCCGTGAAATCGGCATTCCGGCTGAGCTTTCCGACATCCAAATCGAGCCGCTTCTGCCGGAAAATTGCTTCCGTGCTCCTTCGCTTGAAGAATTTTTCGAGGAACTTAATAAATCCAACGAATATTTTGAGAGATTACTTAGACAGGCTACGGCGGAAGGTAAAGTCTTACGCTACATCGCGATTTACGAAAATGGAAAAACCGTTCTGAAGATGGAGCAAGTCGGGCCCGCGCATCCTTTTTATACCCTGAGCGGTAGTGACAATATAATCGCTTTCATGACCACTCGCTATTCCGAAAATCCGCTGGTTATCAAAGGCGCCGGAGCCGGTGCGGAAGTCACGGCCGCGGGAGTTATGGCAGATATTTTCAAGATTGCCAATGCCGTAATGAAGAGTAAGAGTTTCTGATGAAATCGGTCACCGTTTTCGCGCCTGCTACTGTAGCTAATGTCGCCTGCGGATTTGATATTTTCGGTTTCGCCGTTCATGAACCGGGCGACGTCGCTAAAGTTATTCGGCGTGAAAAGCCCGGCGTCGAAATTGTAAAAATTACCGGCGACGATGGAAAATTACCAAAATCAGCTGAAAAGAATACCGCCGGTTTCGCGGCTATTCGCTACCTGGAAACTATCGGTTCCCGGCAAGGCATTGCGATCGAGTTGCAAAAGAAAATGCCGTTGAGTAGCGGTCTTGGTTCGAGTGCCGCCAGCGCCGTGGCCGTACTTTGGGCTATCAATACCCTTTTCGCTAACCGGCTCACGAAAGCCGAATTGCTTTACATTGCTCTTCAATCGGAGAAACTGGCTTGCGGCGCGGCCCATGCCGACAATGTCGCGCCCGCGCTTTTCGGCGGCTTTGTGCTAATTCGTCCATCGGGCAGTAGCCGGATTTCTGGTGAGGATGAACCACCGGACATCGTAGAATTGCCGGTTCCGGAAAACCTTTACTGCTCGATTATTCACCCGGAAGTCGAGGTACGCACCGCCGCGGCTCGTAATATTCTCTCGCCCACCGTCCCGCTGAATGATGCCGTCCGACAATGGGCCAATACCGCCGGCTTGGTGGCCGGGCTTTACCGAAAAGATTTCGCACTGATCGGTCGCGCTTTGAATGATAATATTATCGAACCTCAGCGGGCGCGACTGATTCCTCATTTCTACGAAGTGAAACAAGCCGCAATCGAAAATGGCGCGCTGGGATGCAGTATTTCCGGTTCGGGACCATCAGTTTTTGCACTTTCCCAGTCGCAGACCGAAGCTCACAAAATCTGCAACGCTTTTCAAGCCGTTATGAATAGTCATAAAATCGACAACCAAGTCTACATGTCGGCTATTAATACCGCTGGCCCGATAACCGTCGCTCAGGAAGGATAAAGACTTGCTTTATTACAGTACTGCTGACCGTTCCCGCAGAGTCACGCTAAAGGAAGCTGTGCTGACGGGTATGCCGTCAATCGGCGGTCTTTATATGCCGGATTCTCTGCCGGTTTTATCGCCAAAATTCTTCGGCAATCTGAGAAATATGACATTTCAGGAATTGTCTTTCGAAATTGCCATGGCTCTGCTCGGTAATCACGTTCCGAAGGTTATTTTAAACGATATCATCAGCGATACGATCAATTTCGAAACGCCAGTAGTCGATATTTCCGAAAAAGTTAAAACGCTCGAACTTTTTCATGGACCGACGCTGGCCTTCAAAGACGTTGGCGCGCGCTTCATGTCGCGTCTGATGGCTTATTTCATTCGCAATAACAATCGCAAATTAACTATATTGGTCGCCACTTCCGGCGATACCGGCAGTGCCGTCGCCAATGGTTTCTATCAAATACCAAACATTAATGTCATCGTGCTCTATCCCGCCGGCAAGATCAGCCTGATCCAGGAAAAACAGATTGCGACTTTAAACGAAAATATACTGGCTTTGAAAGTCGAAGGCACTTTCGACGACTGTCAGCGCCTCGTGAAAGCCGCCTTAGTCGATCCGGATATTCAAAAAGCGTTGACAGTCAGCTCGGCTAATTCAATTAATATCGCGCGCCTGATTCCGCAGACTTTCTACTATTTCAATGCCTTCCGGCAAATTTTAGATTCCCGTAATAAAAATATCACGATTTGCGTTCCCAGCGGTAATTTCGGCAATCTGACGGCCGGTTTAATTGCTAAGAAAATGGGCTTACCGATCGCACTTTTCATAGCCGCCACCAATATCAACCACGTCGTCCCGGATTATCTGGCGACCGGGAAATACAAACCGCGGGCTCCTATTCCAACGATCTCCAACGCCATGGACGTCGGTAATCCCAGCAATTTTACCCGTATACTGGCACTCTATGATAATTCCGTGGAAAAAATGCGGCGTGATCTCGCTGGTAGTTATTTTAATGACGATGAAACCCGCGCCGCAATGGCCGCCGTATATAATGCTACCGGTTACGTTCTCGATCCGCACGGCGCAGTGGGTTATCTGGGCATTCAAAATTATCGCGCGCGCCACCCGGAAATCGAGACCGGGATTTTTCTGGAAACGGCGCATCCGGCCAAGTTCCGCGACATCGTCGAACCAATCATCGGCCAACCGGTGGCAATTCCCGAGCGATTGGAAAAATTCCTAGAGCGCAACATCCTATCCCGCGCTATTTCCAGTGATTACCGCGAGTTCAAGGAACTACTGCTGGAATCCGGATTACATCAACAATGCTAATGTGTTTCCGAGCATAGCGCAGAAAGTAAATGTCCACAACCTGCGGTGGTGAGCGCCAATGGTATTGGCGTACTCCAAATTTTCTTTTCTGGACAGCCTAAACTTACAATTGAGTCTCCATGTGAGTCCTCCTTGACCGGCGTAACCTATGGAGAGTTGCCGGTTCTGGCAGGTCCTCAGAACTGACATTTTCACCTTAACCACCCATCAGGTTTAAGAACCTGACCTGACCGAAAACCGGATATTGTAATGAATTAATTTTTATATTGATGACTATGTATTAAAAAGATGCAAAAATAGATATAACAATCTATTCTTTTTTTATTTAAATTAGGAGTTGTTTTTTCGAATGAGTAGGCTGGTCTTTGCTATTTTTAATAGTTACCAATACAAAGCAATTCGGATTAGAAATCGAAAGCGAGGTAACGTTAATTGACAATTCTGATTCAAATCAATATAATATCTTATTATTGATTTAGTGTTTGAGGGGATATTGCTAGAAATGAACTGGAGAAATTAATGAAGCGAATTACTATTGAGGATGTTGCCAAGCATGCCAATGTTTCCAAGGGGACAGTTTCAGCTGTAATAAATAGTAAAAATACGGTCAATCCGAGTACTAGAGATCATATCCTTAAAGTAATGAAAGAATTGAATTTCCGACCGCGGGGAATGGCGCGTAATTTAAAAAACGGAGATCAAGTCCGCAGTATCGGTTTGATTATCAAAGACCTGAATTATCCTTTTTATACAACGATCGCTACGGGTGCCAAGGAATATGCAAACGAAAAAGGTTACTCGGTAATTTTTGCCAGTTCGGAGAACGATCATGAATGCGAGAAAAAATTCACACACCTCTTTTCGACCAAAGATATCAAGGGCGCCATTATTGCTCCCATCGTTGAAGGAGCGGCTGAAATAGAACATCTTTTCAAATTAAAAAGAATCAACTATCCCTTCGTTTTACTGGAACATGTCAAAGGAATCCAGGCCAATGTCGTTGCCATCGACAATCTGTCGGCCATAAAAATGGCGGTTAAATATTTAATCGACAGCGGGCATACTAAGATCGTCCATTTTGCCGGCCCGCCGCAGTCCTCACATACCCAGGAAAGAATTGAAGGCTTTCGGCATGCCTTTAGCGAAAGCCCGTTGATTTTCAACGATAGTATGATTGTCTCGATCGGATCACGTCACGAAGAGGCTTATGGGCACACTCTGAACTATTTCAAGAATCGCGAGCGGCAAGATTATCCGACCGCGATCGTATGCTTCAATGACCAGCAAGCCCTGGCTGTCATGACGGCTTTGAATGAATTGAAAATTCGTATTCCGGAAGAAATTTCGATTGTTGGTAACGACGATATATCTTATGCCCAAATTTACCCGGTTCCTCTGACAACGATTCGAGCTCCTCAGCGCGAAATCGGCTACAAAGCCGCTGAAATCCTGGTTCGCAATATCGAATCTTCGACCATATTGCCTACTGAAAAGGTCGTTCTGAAAACCGAGCTGGTGATACGTAAATCATCCCGGGTATTGAATCAATAATCCCGCCTCGCCCCCTGCCAGAGCAAACGGTTCGCACAAATTATCTGCTATTATTTAATTAAAATCATTTTTTTCATCTGCTCGAAATTGCCGGCTCTAATTTTATAGAAATAAATACCGGAATTCAAACCGGCGGTATTAAATATTATGGTACGCTCCCCCGCGGACATTTTCTGATTTACCAGTGTTCTAACCTGATGTCCGAGTAAATCAAAGACTTGTAAATTAACAAAATTTTCATCAGGCAGTGAAAACACGATAACGGTCGTCGCATTGAACGGATTGGGATAATTTTGTAACAGCCTGTAATCCTGCGGAAGCTCCTCACTTTGGCCGATCATTGCATTTACTGCTTTGGTTCTGAAAGCCGCTATCGTAGAGAATAGACTGGCGCCATGCTCGTTGGAGGCGGCTACCCGCCAGTAATAAATTGTCTCCGCCTGCAGTGAATCTACCTGTAGAACCGTATCGACAATGACTGTGTCGATAAGAAGTGCGGCGGGATTGAATGAACTGGCTTTAGCCAGCTGAATATGAAATGAATCGGCGGTTTCAGTGGAATGCCAGAGTAAAACCGGGTCAAGAGACGCAGTTTGCGGTGCCATCGGCGAAATCAACACCGGCGGTTGAGGACTTAAAATATAAGTGCGAAGCCATTCCATTGCCGGTCGCTCCTCGCCATTATCCCATAATAAAAAAGTATTTGGATGCGAATACCAGACATCACTTTCAATGTAACCCCACAAAGTGATACCCTTGACCCCCGGATTCCCCCAAAAGATCGGAAAATAGATTTTATATTGCGCCAGCTGATCCGCATCGATCGGTTCATCGATGTCAAATTCGGTGATATAGACCGGCAGTCCGGTGGCCACCAATCTATTTAGGTTGTACTTTATTGTATTCACATCATAAATATACGTACCGGATGTCACGGAGATATCGCTACGGAACTCAAAATAGTGCCCCTGAATCCCGATTCCGTCGATCAAATCACGTTCTTTCAGAAGATTAATCAGATCCAGATAGGTGTCAGTTCGGGAGTTGTCGTGAAGAATGTTATATTCATTCAATAAAAGTTGAACTGACGAGTCACAATACTGGCGCGCCAGCTCAAAAGCAGTAATGACCCAGTCCCAGCCGGTGATTCCGTCACCACCCAGGGCATTCTTATAATTAGCCCGACCCGCCTGACCATCCGGCGGCGCCATCATCGGTTCATTGACGACATCGACCTGGGTCATTTTGGGATACCGGGCACCAACCGCCTGAATCCATTCTTCGATCTCTTCTCGTTGAGAGGCAGAGTCGAGTGACGAAATCCAGCCTGGTTGTTGTTGTCCCCATAGCAGGCAATGGTGTTTGTACAGCAGGTTTCGAGTCGTACCCATTGCATAATTATAGATATTATCAAGATTAGTCCAACTGTACTGACCCCGAATATTTTCAACCGAACCCCATTTGCCGTCATTACCGGGAGTGACCTGATTAAAATATTTACTAAGATAACTTGAAATATAACCACTGGTGGCACAGCCCAGAAATTTAGATTGACCGCTCGCCAGAGGAATATATTGCGCTGATAAAATCCAAGGTCGAAATATAACCAGAGCTATCAACCATGCTGATAGCGTCCGATAAAATCGAGGCTGAGTCCGCACAATTTTCGGGCGAGAATAGAAATGATATGATATTTTTTCTTCGTTCAATTAGAATCCTTTCTTGCTCCATCGTTTTGTCATCATCATAAATCAAAAATCGATCCTAATTTAATCAATAGTATATTCAATTCCGTATCGGTCTTAACATAAGCGCTCGGTCTGTCTGCAGTATCACAGACTGACCGATTGCAGAAAAGCGCCTGAATATTCAAATCAGGTCTATCAGTTCAATGCGAAGTCCTTTACTTCAATAAAAGACACTTTCTGGTTTCGGTAAAGTTACCCGCCTTGAATTGATATAAATAGACTCCACCGGCCAATCCACTTCCATCGAATCTGACCGAATGATTTCCGGCCGGTTGAACACCTTTAGTCAGAGTCACAACTTCCCGTCCGAGCAAATCGAATACCTTAATCGTCAGATAACCGGCAGTCGGTAACTGATAATTGATAGTCGTCGTCGGATTGAATGGATTGGGATAATTTCCGTACAGTTTATAGGTCAGAGGTGATCCGGCAATCGTTCTATTAATAGCCAGAGCAGTAGCCGGAACATATTCGCGGAGCCAGGTCAAAGCCGGTCTTTCGGTATTATCCGAATTGATGATATAGGCTTTCTGGGTATTACGCCACAGACCCGGTCGCCAACCCCATAGAGTAACACCTTTTACAGCCGGATGGGTCCAAAAGGTTGTGAAAATGCGCTTATACTGATTTAATTGTTCAGTATCAGTGGGGCCGTCAATATCCAGTTCAGTCACATAGATTGGCAAACCAGCCGTCGCCAGTGAATCAAGACTAGCCTTCATTATTGAGGCATCAACATTAGTATTGAAGGCATGCCCCTGAACTCCGATGCCATCAACCAGGGTATCGGCTTTGAGAAGATTGATTATTGTGAGGTATTGAGTGACGTTCGAAATACTATTGACTATTCCGAAATCGTTAATCAGTAATTTGGTCGAATCGGGAAAGATTTCACGCGCCATTTGAAAAGCTTTTATTACCCAATCCCAACCAGTGGTGCCAATTCCGCCCAGGGCGGCAATATAATTCGCCCGACCATTTACTCCATCCGGAGGATTGTGATTGGGTAACGGTTCATTGACAACCTCTAAATATTCGATATCGGGATATCTGTCAGCGACCGCTTGAAACCATTCGGTTATTTCAGCGAGTTTTTCCTCGTTGGATAAAGTGTCGATCCAGCTCGGTTGCTGAGCGCCCCAGATAAGCACGTGAAAATGGAATGGAAAGCCATGGTTTTTCGCGAAGTTATAGGCCGCATCCAGAGCCCCCCAGTTCATTACATCCCGGGCGCCTTCCACACTGCCCCATTTACCGGCATTTTCCGGAGTGACTTTATTCCAATAGGATTCAAAATTCTCAACCTGGGGCGTACTGTATGCACAACCGAGGAATTTGGGCTTTCCGGTCGCCAGAGGCGGGCCTTCGTATATTTCGACCGGATTTGGCGGACTACCGGCTGTTCTTTTCTCCAGATTCGAGACGATATAATCCAAATCCGCCCGACCAAAGGCAAATTTGTCAATATCCAAACCGTCTTCCCTGCCACCAATTTGAAAGGTTCGAATTAAACCATCTTCCGGCACATAAAAAGTCAGACAGGTATCACCCTGATATTTGTTTTTCGATAAGTTGACCCACTTCCAGACGCCATTAGTCAGGACTCCGGCTCCGTCAACCAGATCGGCGGAATCCGCAAATCCGGCAACTTGCAGTCCGTCCATCATGATCCAATCCTCATCATTAGCCGAATCCTTCAGACCAAAGCCGTTGCCATAGAAGAAGCTGTCATCGTCATACGTACCAGAACCCACGCGGACATGTGCAAAAAGATTATAGGTACCGGAATCTGGAAAAGTAACCTGATAGGTACTGATACGACTTGACGTACCCGGATTAAAAGCGGTCGAATTCGTCTTGGGAGTTATATAGGAAATATCGCCAGTCGTGAGAGTATCGAAATCACTGCCAAGATCACCGGATTCGGCTTCGATGATTACCGGCTTGTTAATCTCATTGAGATTCACTATCCGCAAATTATCGATGAAAACAGCATTTCCGACATTGCCGGCATAATTAAAATGGATCGGCGCTCTGATGACAGTTTCCTGGTCATTGATAATATATTCCGTGGAATACACCTTCCAACCGGTAGTAAGATTAGCAGGACGAATGGCTTTATATTCAGTATAGGCATAATTGCCGACTGTAAAATTAACCTGGGCACCGGCCTTTTGAGCGCGCGCCCAAACCGAATAGCGGTATTTTGCACCCGGAATAGCCGGAATACTATCTCCCACGACCTGGATATCCCACTGATTTGATCCGAGGGCACTGACAGTGGTTTTTAACGCGCGGTTTCCTAATTGAACGGTATCATCAACAATTTCGAAAACGGCGCTACCGGCACTTATTTGGATAAGCCAACCTTCGACATCGGTACCGGTTACTACTCCAAGTTCACTGGCTTCGAAACTGCCATTAGTAACAAGTTGGGCATTCAAATTTAAAGTAGCAAAGGCCAATACCAGTACGCTAAGACCAACTTTAAAAAATTTTACCTTTTTCGTTTCTTTAAACATATCTTTTTCCTCTCATTTTTGATTGATAAACAATCTTTCTCCCTAACCGAAAATATAAGTATTCATCAATTCCCAGTCAAGAGGTGATCGACCGCGAGTACGATGAACATATATGTACAAGCCCCACCGATGATATATTCACGCTCTTGCCAAATGAACGGCCATTCCTTATCCTCAGGAAAATCCGGCCGAACCAGGTTAATCGCCGCCCAGAAAGTTCCGCCCGGTACATAGCTCCAGTCGGCCCGATTGGTGCCGTAGGCGATCGTTGGAGACTTAACGCCAACACCGGAAACCAGACTGCTAGTAGCGCTACCAGGTCGGCATCCCAATAAGAAATTAACTATCGAATATAAATGATCCGGCGGGAACAGGTCCGGCCAGGCTTTATGTAGAAAATAGGCTGAATATCCGAGATACTCCGGAGTTCGGGTCGGACAGCCAAATGGTGTTTCACTCATGATTTTATCAAACTCAGGTTTTAATTCCTTTACAATGGAACGGGCAGTGTTTTTAAACTCTTCACAATCAATATATGGTAAAACCCGGGCAATCGATGTTCCGATATATTGAAAATCTTTCGCGATCTCATCCTTCATACCGCATAATTCATCTTTATATTTCTGAGAATTAGTGGTTATGATTAATTCGCACAGAGCATTTACGCGGGCGCCTTCCCGCATAAATTCACTGACGGTACTTTGCTCCTTATTGGTTTCGTACAGGGCTACTGCCGTCCTGAGACACTCTTCCGCCAGGGTATCATTATAACCTTTTAAAACCCGGGCGGCCGCGGCCAAGCCAGCGGATCCTACAAGTTGCAAATCGGCCTTATCATCCATAAAAACCAGACGATCATCTAAATCCGGGATATAAGCCTTAATTTCCTGTGAGTTTAATTCCGGATCGAATACTTTGGAATAGCGATTAGCGACCTTTTTATACCACATTTCGTCCAAAGTAGCGGCTTTAGCTTTGGCTTCCGGATCGTCGAATACCTGACCGTCTGTCATAGTAGAGCCATCGCCCAGCATCACATACTGACGCAACGTCGGACAGATTATGCCACGGTACAAACGACCGAATTGACGATATCCGGCCAGAATCGCCAGTGCCCCATGTTCCACCTGTTGCAAAAGATCGGGCTTGCCATCCGGTTGATGAAGTTCGACATGATGGTTTTCCTGATCGACGAAGGTATTATCCCAGGTAACTCCGAATTCTTCATAAGCCTGAGCCAGCACCATGACCGCCTGGGCTTGCGATTCCACCCGCAGATCGTAATCGCCGGCATCATGCCAACCGCCAATATTTAAACCGGGAACATGATCCAATGGTTTATATTTAGTAAGAGTCGCGGTTATACTTTCGTTATTATAGCCGTCAAAATGCTTGATATTGAGTGGCATCATCAGGGCATCATCCATATGACAACAGCCGTGCCAGACCCGGTATTTTTGATTTACGCGCATATGACACATCTGGATCGGGATAAAATAATCCAAGGTCGGTTGCCAGACATTATGTTCGTAAACCGTGCGCTCAATCTGGAAGGTGTTGCTGGTAACATTTCCGTATTTCACGAGATAGATACCCGTCTCTTTAATTTCCGAAAAATCCAGCAGGGCATACTTATAGCGTAGATATTGTCCCCATTCCCGAGGTTGCTGGTCAAGTATGGTTTGGTACTCTCCGGCAGGAGTTATTTTAACCAGGGTCGCTTTTTTAATAATCGTTTCGTTTTTGTCTAATTCAATATATGCGATCTTTTTCTGATTGGGATGGTAACCGACCTGTGAAAGATGAATGACCGGTTCATATTTAAAGCCGGGAATAACGTTTGGTGTTATTACCCACTCAATGGCCTTTTCAGTAGCGCCGCGCGGAACCAGTGAGCGCACCACAAACCACCCATTATTATGCTGGAGACTACCATCCAGCAGAGTGAGTTTACTGCCCTTACTTTCAATTTTCATGCGGAACAGATCGCTTTCCGGTGCAACAATCAATGTCTGCCCTTCAGCCAAGGCTGGTGCTTCGGCTTCACCGTCCGAATTTAGTCGCGCTTCACCTTCCGGCTGGCGTGGAAAGATACCGGATTTGTCGTCCATGTAATAGTGTTTTCCATATAAATTGCCCGGGAATAATTCCAGGTTGTATCCGATCCGCCCAACCCAGTCTTCCGGAATCGGTTCAGCAAAATCAACCGTTACATAAATTGATTGTCCTTTAGCCTTTACCCGAATGGTATATTTTATATTCAGGTCGGGATAAATGATCGGATTAAATCCCTTGCGGTTCAGGGACTCATCCGGAAAACTGCATGGAATTCTGATTTCATTCTTTTTACGATTGACCTTACGGCTTTCAACGGCCAGAGTCTGCGGACTGACGCCTCGTTTCTGCAATCCCTCTCCCAGCTTGGCCGTCGGTTGCCATTGGCCGGGGGTGGCGTTTATGCGAATTTCGCCGTTGGTGACTACACGATTTTCATGTTGAATAATTTCCAGACCGCCCTGATGTCCTTCTGAAAAAGTATTATGAAAAACGAGAACATTTAGGCCAGGCATTTCGAAATAATCCTGTTCATTAAGCACCAGACCATCTTTATCGGCGCTATATAGAGAGACCGACAATCCTATGAATGCCGTCAAAAAGACTACCCTATACCATTTTCTTCCAATTAATGAAAACACCTCTTTCATGAATACTCCTTATTTAATATAAAGTAAAAAACGGAAAATATGGTTTTACCTGCGATAGACCCTATCAGATTTATTATGAATACCATAAGAGTAAAGGATGATTACAAAAACCACCAGATATAAACTCAATCCGACATAAAACGCCGCCGTAAATCCGCTGATCATAGATAAAATCACCGCCAGCACAGAACCGAGCACGGACATAATCCCGTTGACTCCGTACATCCAGGGTATATACCTATCCAGATTGTCAAGTTTTAACAATTCGATAGCAGAAGGAAACGGGATTCCCAGCAAAAGACCCAAAGGCAGTAATAAAAAGAAACAAACTACAGAACGTAATACCTGACTATATATTAATAGACTATTTAATAAAGATGGAAAAAGCAGAAAAGTAAAAATTCCCAGCAGAAATATTGCTAAACTGACAGTTTTGAGACGTTTGGTGGGATTTTTGGGATAGATTCCTTTCCCAAAGTAACTACCGAGTCCCATGCCCATCAATAAAGAAGATAACAGAATCGATAATGAGATTGTCGGCGAACCCAGATAAAGGATTAACTTTTGGAAAAGGGTGACTTCTATTGTCATGAATCCTACGCCAATCGCGATAAAGATTAACAGCGTTAAAACAATATTCTTTATTCCTCTCTTATCGAGGGATTTTTTTATTTTAAATAAGGGCGTTAAAACTAAAACGATTCCGAACAAGGCTACTCCCAAGAAAAGCCATAAGTAGTCACGCTCGACACCTCGTTTCACTTTATAAAAATAGGGGCTATCATCATAAACCGGAGATATATCATATCGGTCTTGCTTGATGTACTGTTGCAATGAAATCCGATTTTCCCTGATATTCATCAGCAATTTATTTTCTTTGGCGTCATCAACTTCAGACCAGTTATAAGGCAGGTAGGTGACAGCCGGAAGTTCTGCTGGTAATTGTTCAATAATCTTTTTAATCTGTATAATTTCTTCGGGAGAGTAGGAATTTTTCTTAATCATGATGGTTGGAGTATAATCTGCTGCCAGAATGATAAAATGATTAAGTGCTTCCTGATAATTAATCCCAATTTCCTTAAAAGCATAAAAAGTCGTTATGATCAGGCGAATGAGTTCCCACCGGTTATGCACTGTAAAAATCAAACATCCTTCCGGAGTCAATATTTTCAGATAATCTTGAATGGCCTCGACGGTCAGAAGATAATTTTCACTGGTCGCCAAATTATCGATATTCTGCAACTGTTCAGTAGATGGCAAAGCCATAACGATCAGGTCATATTTCTGATCCACCCTTTTGATATAATAGCGACCTTCTTTGACAAAGATCCGGATATTGGGAAAAATGGTATAAATCCCACCGTTGAAAGCGCTGTGCTCCTTGACAATGTCCACAAAATCCGGATTCACTTCAACGCCGGTAATGTAGCGGACTCCCGTCAGCAGGCCGACTAATACTTCTTTACCGCCACCCGGACCGATAACCAGCATATTGTTTTTTTCATGTTCCCCGAGAAACATGAACGGGATGGTGGTTGATTGGCTGATAAGGATATTTGATAGCATTGTGCCCGGATTCTGCGGATCGCCGTTGAATCGATACATTGGCGTACCGGCGGCGCCATCGATAAAGATCTGCTTGACTTGGTCCTGATTATAGTATTCTACCAGATCAGAGCGTCCGTAAAGACTCCAGCGGCTTTCCACAATCTCGTAATCAGATTGATTAAGGTCGGGATAAACATAGTAAAAATCCTTTTCGGTAAAATTACCAATCGGTACTTCTCCAAAAATATTGTTACGCCCAAAAAATCCCACCACAAGCATGCCCAAAATGACAATTGAATATAAACCTGTAATAATCTTTTTTTTGAGCAAGCCCAATTTGAAATTGACCGCCGACAGGAACAAGATCAAGGTCAGAAAAACGACTGCATTGGGCGCATTAAATAGTTTAAAAGTCGCGATCGACGCTCCCGAACCCAATGCGGCTCCGATCAGGTCCGAAGCATAGATTTGGAAACTGTCGCCAGCAAATGTTTTAAAAATCAGCGCATAAACAACCCCGGCTAAAAAGAATGGCAGAAAAAGAAGCGGAAAATACACCCAGGGATTGGTTATCGAAAACCAGATTACGCTGGTTATGAATAATCCTAATGATAATCCGGTAAAAGATAAAAATCGGCTGATTATCCTGATAATATCCGTAGTGTTTGTCGAGTGGATTGTATAATAGGCAAAAACTGCGCCGGTTCCAAGCCCGAGAATAGCCAGCGAGAGAATGATAAAGGCATAATTACTAATAAATATAACTGACGAAATCCGCGTAGAAATTATTTCAAAACAGATTAATGAAGCAGAAATAAGAAATAGATTCAAGTAGGATCGTTTATTATTTCTCATTACAATCTATTACAAAGGTAGGTTTGTTTTTACCTTCACTAAGCATGCCAGATTATTCTAAGAGAATCAAACTGCATCAGCAACCAGTTAACATAATCAGAGTACTTAATCATATTTTGATGAATACTATTTTTTGCGGGTCGGTTTAATTGCCTTGGCAATGACGTTTTCGTATATCTTTACGTGATATTTTTTCCGGAGTTCTCTGTTTACTTCTTGGTATATTTTTGAGTTGTAATAATCCTGAAAATCTTTAATAATGGTTTTACGGGCTTCATCGTATGAAGGCTGTTTTTCGGGCGATCTGATGGCACATTTAATCACAGCATACTGCATACCTTTCTTAGGATCGTTATATTCGATCACACCCGCCACTTCGGTCTCTTTTAATTGAAATGCGGCTTCACCTAGAAACGGCGGCTCAGTACTGAAATAGGATTTAATCTCTCCGTTCCGGTCTTTTATAAACGTTTTCACAAAATAGCGATTGGTAATTTTTTCAAAAGGTATGCCCTGCTGTACTTTCGCCCAAATCCGCTCGGCTTCAGCTTTATCGGGAAAAATCATAGCATAAAGGTTAATTTTTTCCGGTTTATAATAAAGTGAATCTTTAACGGTTTGATAAAATTCATGGAGAGCCGAATCAGTCGGTTCCGGAATTTGGGATCTGATCACTGCCTGGTCATATAAATCTACAATTTTAAACGTAATATTAGGATTATTAGTATATTGATTAAAGACTTCCTGTTCTAATCCTAAATCTCTTGCTTTTTGGACAATTTTTGCGCTACGGAAAGCCTCAATAAAATAATTTTTCAGATCTTCTTTATTTAAAATTTTAGTTTTAGGATTAAAAATCAAAATGTCATTCATCAATCGAAGACATTCTTTGATATCCACCTGGCCATCCGGATAAGTAAAGATAGTTAAATTTCTATTGTTCGAGACAGCACTTTGCAGGGTGTCTTTATAAATGCCGCCGAAGAAGTTAGGAATTTCCGACCATTTTATCAATTGATCGAGGGCTTTTTCATTCCACACCACTTTCAGGGTATCGAGCAGTTCGGCTTTATCCTGATCAAATTCTGCCAAACTCTGAGAAATGTATCTTCCTCTTAGTATAACTGTTAATTTGTTTTTAATATTACTGAACGATTCGAGTTTCACCTTCTTGATATTGGTAATCTTTATAATCACAAAATTATTGTTATCTTCTAAGATCCGAACCTCATCTGGTTTAAGATTAAAAACCAGATTATCAATTTGATTGGAGATCCCCTTTTTCCAATCAATTGGAGGCATATAACCTCCCCTACCGCGGCTCGCTTCATCTTGCGAATATTGTTTAACCAACTGACCGAAATCAGCTTTCCGCTCAGCTCTATTTTTGATATCAGATGCCAGTTTCTTTAGAGAATCTAATTGAGCGATTGTTGCATTATTAGGCTTATAAATAACTATTTTACGGTAATCGACCTCTTTATTCATCTGATTATATATACTACGGACATATTCTTCATTCGTATATTTATCGATATATTCATTTTCAAAATATCTGACTGTTAATTCCTCATTGATATTACGCTGGATTCCCTGCATTAATTGCACATCATTATTCAAATTACGGGCAAAAAAATCCAAGCACTTTAATCTGCTAATTATTATTGGATCAAGAGCTTTGTGATATGCTTCCGACTTATTTCTGTATATTTTATCATAAAAATTATCGTAAATATATTGATCCAAATCTGCGAGGCTTATTTTAATACTATGTTCAATTTCCAAAACGGTTTTCTGATCCAATCGCTTCCGATCGCATCCTATGAAAAGATTGACGACTGTCAGAATTAATAGAAAAGAGAAATTGAATTTAGATTTCATGGAAAACCTTTCTTGATTTGATTAAAGATGTATCACTACCATTAAACGTGAAATTATCTTTTATATGTTTCAAATAAAAGTTAAAAAATGCATTTAATCTTAATGATATAATGGAAAAAACATGATGCATATCACGGTATTCGGTGGTCTTTATAAAAGTGAATATTGATGCAATACTTCCGAGATATTACAAATGGTACTTTGTCTGCACATTAAAACTGTGATAGTTTTTATTTCGTCGATTCGACTCAATTTTAGATTATTATCTAATTGTACAAACCCCGGCATAAAATACCGGGGTTTGTACAACTTGAACATTAAATAGATTTTCAGACGGGACTATTTCACTAATACCATTTTCTTTGACACTGTCTGGTTATCAAACGTCATGGTATAGAAATAGATACCACTGGAAAGAGAATTACCGTCGAATTCAACGCGATAAGATTGATTCGCATTTCTGTAGCCTTCAACCAATGTCGCGACTTCATGTCCCAGCATATTGTAAACCTTCAGGGTTACATTGCCCGATTTCGGGATTGAGTAGCTGATAGTGGTCGTCGGGTTGAAAGGATTCGGGTAGTTCTGATTTAATGCAAATTTTGTTGCCTTCGCCGGAGCGGATTCGATAGCTTCTGGCTTCAGATCCGGGAACCAGTTCAAATCCCCAAGAGGAAGACCATCGGTGCCGGCTGTTAACAAACTGGCGTCATTATAGGAAAGGTCAACCGGAATTGGCCAGTCGGAATAAACATAATAATCCGCACCTATATTGACTTTACGCCAATCTTCCATAACATCCGTACTGTTGGTATCACAGGTGGCCGCCGAAAAGGCCTTCAAAACATCAACCGCGTCAGTCAAAAGATCCTCTGAATTTGTGAATGTAGGGACGACTCCCTCAATCCAGCCCTCTTCAACCATGTATGGATAGTCAGTATTGTTATCGAAAAAGGCCTGGGTTCTCGTATTCATCTTGATCATCTGGCTCGTCCAGTCGCATCCGTTAACCTGGTTGGTGGTTAGAGTTGTAGCAATATCATTCAATCTTGAATCCCAGTAAGCCAGGTTATTCCGAATCGTGAAGTGTCTCTCACTGTGGACGGCGGTATCAGGATAGACATTAATCAAACCCATCGGAATTTTGTCAATATCTTCTTCACCGGTGTCCAGGTTGACAGGACCGTACGGCTGAGCATGGCAGTTAATAAACATATTATTTGTTACTGTCATATTATGCTGTGATCCCAAATCGAGGAAAACAATATTGGAAATATTGATAAAGGTATTATGATTGAAAACGATCTCATCAAACTGATTGGCTCTGAACTTATACATAAGACCTTCAGCCATTAAGTGAGTGTTGTTTTCAACCACCATACTTTTCTGGGGGGCAAAGCCATCATATACGCCGCCGTTACGCCGGCAGGGCTGACCATTCATATTGACAAAATAGCAGTCCTTAACAATCCATGTGATATTTGGCGCAGCGGTCGCCATAAATACCCACCGGGTACGTTCAAACAGACAGTTTTGAACAGTAAAGGTCGTATTGCTGTTATTGCCCCAGAAAAAGTTCCAGCCCAGATCTTGTTGAGCAGACGCCGGGATAATATTGCAGTTCTTTACGGTTAAATCATAACTGAAATTAATTCCGCCCGTATTGGAACCGGAACCCCAGTTCGCGCCACAGATAATCGGCGGGGCTGACCCAGCATTTTTATTATTAACCAAGATTGTGTTGTCCTCGCCAACAATCGCTGTGGCTACTCTTGGCACTGGGTTATTAACCAGAGGATAATACCCGTTTGCTTTCAACATGTAAACACGGCCGGCCGGAACATCAACCGAATCAAGAAAGAGTACCTGATATAACGAGTTGGTTACATCGCCCATATCGGTAAAATCCTTAACAACGAGAGTATCTCCTCTTGTTTCAGCAACATAATCGGCCAATGTTTGCGAGAAAACCATCGATGTGGTTAATAACACAAACACTACAAATAACAATCGCACAATTTTCATTTCACACTCCTTTTTTGGTTTTTGTTGTTTTTAATCGACTGAAAAAAATTCTTCGCCATTAACCTCCTTTTGTCTTTAAATGTTACTTTTTATTTTTCATCTTAAAAACCATGATATTCTTCGCCGCTTAATTCTTTTCCCAATAGAAAGTCATGTATTAGAAATTGTACCTTATATTTAACTGAAATGTTCGCGGTGAATAGGCAATTGATTTCTTGTTGGTCAAAATTTTACTGTCAACTTCCCTTCTAAACTTTTGATATGTGTAAACCGGAGTATTAAATATGTTGGTACCATTAAACGCAACACTTAATCCTTTCAGGAAAGGTATTTTTTGCTGAAGGGTAAAATCCCATCTGTGAATATCGCCGGTGAATGCATCTTCTTCCGGTCTCGATCCAACACTGGTGATCACATTTCCCTGTAAGTTATACGAGATCCGCCCTGAAAATCCTTTATAATCAATACCCAGAGAAAGATTCAGATTATGATCGCCCTGATACAGCAGTCTTGCAGTCCGCACCGTATCTACACTCTTGTATTTATGAAAGACAAATCTGCCCACCTTATAGGATGAGTCAATGTTCACTACTTGCTGATAATCCATTTCAGACCATGTTCTCGTATAGTTTATATTAAATACCAGGTGATTGAACGGCTTGGGCAGATACCAGAAATTTGTCTGCCATTCCGTTTCGATACCATGAAGATAGGCTGGCTTGGGATTATTCAGATAGGTAGTTATTCTTTGTCCCGCGGTTGGCATAGCATTGGCCTTAACTCCCAGCTTGGTCCAGGTCAATGAATCCGGAAATGCAGAGTTATAATGACTTATATTCTGGGCAAAGATATTGGTCTCGAAGAACACGTTGTCGATTTGTTTATAAAAACCGCCTATAGAAAATAAACCGATTTCATTATTGTAAAATGATGCGTACAAATCCAGGTTGTTCGATATTGCCGGTTTAAGTTTGGGGTTTCCACACGATGCGGCTCCCCCCGGTTCACAATAAATACTTGGTAGAATGGCTGTATAATCGGGACGAGCTACACCTTTGGAGTAAGCAAATCTGACATTAGCCCAGTCTGTCACGTTATACCGTACCTGCAAATTGGGGAAAATATTATCATCATTACGATTAACAGTATTCAGAGTATCAAATACGGTTCCATAACCATACACCGAATGGGTGCAATAAACGAACTTAGCATCATAATTCATGTTGTAGTGTTCGAATCTCACACCGCCTAATAGTGACAATCTGGCGCCAATATTGAAATCGCCCATTAAATAGCCGGCAGAAAATTCTTCGGTGCCTTTAAAATCCTCTCTCTCTGAATAAGGCATATGTACTGCACTTTCCCAGGCTGCGATGGATGCATCCATATATCTATCAAATAAGTCTCTATCATAAGCATACAGAAACGGAACCTCTCCATCGAGATAATACTTTCCTCTGGTATAGTGATCATCCCATACGTCCGAGAATTTTGTCGGATTAGCCGTACCTAGACCTGGGTGATCCGGGAAGAAATCTCTTATGCCATAATAATAGTCCTCATTATCGGAGGCAGTAAAGAATACCGTGACCTCATTACTGCGTCTGGACTTCGTGTACTTGCCGCCAAACTTGATTTTGGATGAAAAGTAATTGGAAAACGTTAGTGGTGCAGTAAAATCCAGAGTATAATTATAGACGCTTTGTTCAAAAGCCTCATCACGCGCCATAACCCAATCTCTTACTTCGGCTTCCATCGCATCGGAAGAATCAATTTCGAAGTCCAATACCTCATCAAGGGTAAGATACGGCATTTCGTTTAAATATATCTTTTTACTGCCATCGGGATTATAACCATAGGTATGCGGATCAGCATTATTAAAGAAACGCATATTTGATCCAATATCACCATATCGGTTGTCGGTATTTTTATCAGTAAGTGAGCGGGAGATAGACAGTACAGCTTTGATTTTAGTAAAATCATATTCCGCCTGTAAAGCGTTAATCAATAAATCTTTATCGAATTCGTTTCTGGTTATTTCATAATACCCTGTGGCAGTACTGAGATTATATCGGTTCCTGAAAGATGTTAAGTCACCCAAATTATGAGCGTAGGTATTTTGAATGACTACTTTACCTTTGGGCAATAAATAATCCAGGATTACACTTCCGCCGCTATTAGTGATAATATTCCATTGGTCCTCGAGCGTGTAATACTCCATCATATAAGGCGCTTCACCGTATGCTAAGGTGCCAACGCCGTTAATTATAAAATTTGATGAAGCTAAATCTTGCCCTTGATCCGAACGGTCTGTGTTACCTTGAACGAATATTCCTAATTTGTCTCCAAAGAAACGCTTGCTGACACTAGCCCAGTATTTATAATTATCCGAAACCCTATCCAGAGTGTTATAACTGCCCTGCGCAAACAAATCAAAATGAAAACCGGTCGGTGCCTCTCTCAACTTTAAATTAACAACTCCGCCGATGGCATTAGCGTCCATATCCGGTGTAAGAGCTTTAATAACTTCAATACCGGAGAGAAGGTTGGATGAAATAAATCCCAGGTTCGTTGAACGATCTTTCAATTCCGTAGAAGGGATCTGGATACCATTCAACAGTACGGTGTTTAATTTGGCCTGAATTCCCCTGATAACCACTTTATCTCCATCTTGCAAAGAAATGCCCGGCAATCTGCTCAATGCGGTGGCCGCATTGTCATCGGGCAGTTCATTGATTCGAGCCTTGGACACCACGTTTGTGATCGTATTCGAGGCAATCTGCTGGTTGATTGCTGCGGCTTGACCAGCCGCCTGGCCGGTGACAACAACCGCTTCCCCTTTTACAGTAACGGGTTCGAGCATCAAATCCTTGATAACGACACCATCTTCAACAACAGTCACCTCAACCTCCATTGATTCGTAACCAATATAGGTGACCTCAAGTATCTGCGGACCGGCTGGTACATGGTAAATAATATATGTCCCATCTAAATCCGATGCAGTCCCTATGTTTGTTCCCTTAACTAGAATGTTGGCCGCGGCTAAACCATCTCTGCTGGTTTTGTCTAACACTCGCCCCTTGACAGTCCCACTGGCCAGAAGCGCTTGAACCATAAAAAGAAAAACGAAGCCAATTTTAAAAAAATCCGTACTTCTTAACTGGTGATTCATCCTAGTGACAAATAGGCGACACATTCTTTTTTTAAGACTTGTTGCGTTTTCCATTTTAACATTACCCCATCATTTACTTGTTCAATATTAATTGAACCGTTTTAAGAAGTCAAGGAAAAAATTAGGATTTTTTATTCCTTTTCAGTTTTTTCATCTACAGCATACTTTTTATTTCTGATCGCATTGAATCTTCTGACCTTCCCGAATTGAGACCGGACCAGCGATTATGCGACTGAAATGTACGTTTTTTAGCTCTGGCTTTAGATCAAATAAAATCTTTCAGCTTGAAAGCCAACTATATAAATCTTATTTTATAACCAGAGGTACAAATATGGACAGAAGAAAATTTATTAAGACCAGCGCTCTCCTGACCGGCGGAGCTGTGCTGGGAGCTTCCCGAATAATCGCAAAAGAAACCGGTCCAGCTGATCTGGTAATGGTTACCAATGGTCAGCCGGCTGAAATGGCGCAGAAACTTTTTGAACTCCTGGGCGGAATTTCACGTTTTGTCGCCAAAGGTGATTACGTCCTATTGAAACCTAACCTGAGCTGGGATCGCACCCCTGAGTATGCCGCCACGACTAATCCTGAACTGGTCGCGGAAATTGTTCGCCTGTGCTTTCAGGCCGGCGCTAAGAAAGTCGTTATTCTGGATAACACTTGTGCCGACGCGCGGCGCAGTTACGACGCCTGTAAAATTCCGGAATATGCCAGACAGGCCGGTGCGGACGTGCGTTTCGTACGCGATAATCAGTTTGTCGAAACCGCCATTTCCAATGGAACCAGTCTGAAAAGCTGGCCGATCCATCAGGAAGTATTCAACGCCGATAAGCTAATCAATATCCCTATTCTGAAACATCATGGAATCGGCGGCATCACATCCGGTTTCAAGAACATGATGGGTTTGCTCGGCGGCTCACGCGGACGAATTCACCGGCCTTTCCCGCAAAATATCGTCGATATCAACCGTGTCATCAAACCACATTTAACAATTATCGACGCTATCCGGATTTTGCGACGCAACGGTCCGCAGGGCGGAAATCTGAATGACGTCGAGCAAATGAATACTCTGCTGGCCGGAACGGATCGGGTTCTGGTGGATGCCTGGGCCGCTACAATATTCGATCTCAATCCCCAGTCGTTAGAATACTTAAGATTGGCATCTGCGGCTGGTATGGGAGAAATCGATACTAATAAATACAAACCGCGGGTCTATTCCTTTAAGGTATGAAAGTCAAACCGTTAACGTGGCGCAAAATTTCACAGGTCTTTTTCTTCCTGCTATTCGCGTTAACGTTACTTCAGGCCACTTATCCCTTTAAACCCTGGCTACCGCCGGAGCTGTTCCTATGGCTTGATCCATTGACGGCGATTACCAACCAAATTGCCGGGCGCTTCTTCGATATTATTTTTCTACTGGCGTTAATTGTTTTGCTGAGTCCGTTGATTTTCGGTCGCGCCTTTTGCGGCTGGATGTGTCCGCTGGGATTCCTTATTGATACCAGCGATCATATTCTGAAACCGAAAAAACGACCGGATTTGCGGCGTTGGCGTTTTCTTAAATCAGCTCTTTTAACGGCTGTGATCATTCTGGCTATCTTTGGGGTGCAATACGCCTGGTTGGTCGATCCTCTGCCAATTGCCTGGCGCTCATTGGGTGTGATCGGGATGGCTTTTATCTTTCTCCTGGTTGACACATTTCTAACTGGTTTAGTATCGGTGGGCATCTTTCCGGATACCATCTTAAATTTTCAGGACTGGCTTACCGGGCGTCTGTTTCCGGTCTCAAATCCCGAGTTCGGTGGATTGGTTGTACCGCTGATAATTTTCCTTATAATTCTTGGTTTGAGTCGCCTGAGTCGGCGCTTTTGGTGTCGTTACCTCTGTCCGCTGGGAGCCTTGCTGGGATTAGTGGCGCGCTTCAGTTCTCTGCGCCGGATCGTCGATACCGAGAAATGCACCGATTGCGGCGTTTGCCGGCATCAATGTAAAATGGACGCGATCGAGCCCGATTTCATGACGACCACCAAGTCCGAGTGCATTCTCTGCTTGAACTGCAAATACGATTGTAAAACCGATGCGATCAGTTTCGGCTGGCGGGCACCTTTAAAAATGATGCCTAATGTCGACCTTTCGCGACGGGCATTTATCGGAACCAGCCTGACTGCTCTGGCAAGCGTCGGTTTTTTTAAAATAAATAAACTCGATCCACGGCATTCCGACCGACTAATTCGCCCACCGGGAGCTTTAATCGAAGATGATTTTCTGGAACGCTGTATCCGTTGCGGCGAATGCGTTCGGATTTGCTCGACTTCCGGAAAATGCTTACAATTATCCGTGACTGAAAGCGGACTGGAAGGTTTTATGACACCACTGGCGCAATATCGACACGGTTATTGTGAATACAACTGTAATCTCTGTGGGCAAATCTGCCCAACCAAAGCCATCCCGCCACTGAGTACCCCCGAAAAACAAAAGTATAAAATGGGTCAGGCGATTTTTCTGAAAGACCGCTGTATTCCCTACCGGCTGAATGAAAATTGTATCGTCTGCGAGGAACATTGCCCGACTCCGAATAAAGCTATCAAAGTGGATAAACAGGCCTACGTTGATCCGGTTTCTGGTGCGAAGCGGATAGTCAGTTATCCGTACGTTGATGAAAGTCTTTGCATCGGTTGCGGTATTTGCGAAAATAAATGCCCGCTGAACGGTGAAGCCGGTATAATCGTAGTGCGTGAAGGTGAAGAAAGGTCACAGGTATGAAAACTTTCAGGTTAATACTGATATTTCTGGTTTTTATCAGCGGATGTGCCGCGCGGAAATATTCCTTTCGGTCGAACGATTTTCCGGAATGGAAAATGGTCAGTCGACAGGTTTGTTCGAATCAGAATAAGCTGAAAAAGGTTTTTGGCAACAGCAGTCAACTGTTCCTGGGTTACCAGGTCAGGAAAGCTGTCATCCAGACTCTGCGGACTACCGACTACAAGGAAATCAAAGTCGAGATATTCATCACGGCCGATGAAGCCGACGCCCGCAATTTGTACCGTCGCTATCAGACCATTACCAAAGTTATCGTCGGGACCGAAGGCAGTCAAAGTCCAGGATTTGTTTCATTCTATCGCGGTAATAATTTCGTTCGCGTTACCGCGATGCGGAACTTAACCGGCAAGGATCAATATCTGATTGATGTTGCCCGCGTAATCGATAAAAAGTTGACGTAACATTATGGCAATTTCGCGCCGCCAATTTTGCCTGAAAGTCGGCACCGGGGTAGCCGTTTCCCTTTTCGTACCACGTCTGATACGACGCGGCTGGACGCGGCCGCCCGCCGCTTCAAAATCCTATATTCGGGAAGCCCGCTATTATTCCAAATTATCCGACGGCAAAGTCAGGTGTCTGCTCTGCCCGCGGACCTGTCTGGTCGCCGACGGCAAACGCGGTTACTGCCGGGTGCGCGAGAACCGGAAGGGCATTTACCAGACCCTGATTTATGGCCGACTCTGTGCCATCAATAACGACCCAATCGAGAAAAAACCTCTTTTCCATTTCCTGCCGGGCACTAAGGTATTGTCGGTCGCCGCGGCCGGCTGTAATCTGAAATGCAAATTTTGTCAGAATTGGAACATCTCCCAGGTCGCGCCGGAAGACGTTCCCTTTGATTATTACCCGCCCGAAAAATTGGTCAGTCTGGCACAAAGAATCAACGCGCCCAGCATCGCCTTCACCTATACCGAACCAACCATCTCCGCCGAATACATTGTCGATACCGCCAAGTTAGCTAAGACTAGCGGGATTCACACCGTCATGATTTCCAACGGCTATATCAATTCCGAACCGCTTCGTGATTTATGTGGCGTACTCTCGGCCTATAAAGTTGATTTCAAAGCTTTCTCCGATGCTTTTTATCGGGACGTCACCGACAGCACCCTGCAACCGGTACTGGATACTCTAATCCAGATTAAGCAGAGTAATCTCTGGTTGGAGCTCGTAAATCTGGTGATCCCGACCCAGAATGATGCCCCGGATCAATTCCGCCGGATGTGTCAGTGGATAATGCAAAATCTCGGTCCGGACGTGCCGGTACACTTTACACGTTTTCATCCTTTATATTTAATGGAAAACCTGCCGCCGACACCCGTCAAAACGCTGGAAACGGCCTATGACATCGCCCGCGAGTGCGGCTTACGTTTTGTCTATATTGGCAATGTACCCGGCCATGCTATGGAAAACACCTATTGCCCACACTGCGGCCGGAAAATTATTGAACGAATCGGTTACCAATTGCGGACGCTGGCAATTCGGAATGGTAAATGCCAGTATTGTCAAACCAATATTCCCGGCTATTGGAGTTAAAGATGCAAAAGGGAGCAGTTATTATGACATTATTTCTTTCAATATTAAGTGATTTGATGAGCCCTCAGGAACGACCAGCCTACAATGCCGGAGCTTTTTACCCGGCTAAATCGTCGGAGATCACGACCCTGATTGAAACCTATCTGAAAACTGCCGGTTCGAAAACCCGGTCGCAAAAACCGTTCGGTATTATCGCGCCCCACGCCGGTCTGACGTACAGCGGACCGGTGGCGGCCTATGCTTATCGTGAAATCAAAGGTCAAAAATATGACGCCGTGATTATTATGGCACCCTGTCATGTGGAGTATTTTCCTTTTGCGGCCATTTATTCGGGAGATGCCTACCTGACTCCGCTCGGCAAAGTCCAGGTCGATAAAAAATTAGCCGCCGCTTGCGTTACACCCGATAATCTGGTGAAGTTTGCTAATAACGGACATCTCAGCCGGCGATTCGATCGCACCGAACAGAGTCTTGAGATTCAGTTGCCCTTTCTGCAAACCGTCTTACCGAATACGCCTATCGTCCCGATCGTAATCGGAACCCAGGATTGGAAAGTACTCGAATCTCTCGGTCACCGGCTGGGTGAATTGCTGGCTCAGAAAAACATCCTGATAATCGCTTCCAGTGACTTTTCACATTACCATTCTTACGCCGACTGTCAGAAAATCGACCAGCAGGCTATTTCCAGTCTCAAACAACTTAACGCGATCAATTTTTACTCCGGTTTGATAAGTGAAACCTTTGAAGCCTGCGGTGGTGGACCGATCACGGCTTTACTGATCGCCGCCCAAAAAATGACTAATTCGCAGATCGAAATTCTGAACGTCGCTAACAGTGGCGACGTTCCCTTTGGCGATAAGTCACAGGTGGTCGGTTATGTCGCGGCCAGTCTCTACCAAAGTTTAAAAAATCAAAAAGAGGATCAAACTATGTCTGCTACTCAATTAAATAAAGGCGATCTGACCCGGGAAGAACAGCTCTTTCTGCTCGATCTGGCCGAGAAAACCGTGACTGCCGCGGTCAACAAAAAACCTCTGCCGGACCCTCAAAATGTGCCGGAAAACCTGAAAGTCAAACGGGGCGCTTTCGTTACCCTTGAAAAGAACCATGAACTGCGTGGATGCATCGGTTATATTTTACCACTCTACCCACTTTTTCAAACCGTAATCGAAATGGCGCAGTCGGCCGCTCTGAACGATCCGCGTTTCAGACCGGTGTCACCCGGCGAATTGAAAGATATCAGTGTGGAAATCTCGGTCCTTACCGTACCTGAAAAGATCACTGATCCATCCCTGATCGAAGTCGGCAAACATGGCATCATCATGAAACGCGGTTACAATCAGGGCTTACTCTTGCCACAGGTCGCCACTGATTATGGCTGGGATCGCGAGACTTTCCTCGAACACACCTGTCTGAAAGCCGGATTGCCGCGCGATGCCTGGCAAGACAAGAATACCGAAATCCAGATTTTCTCAGCCCAGGTTTTCAATCGGGAGATGGTCAAGTGATTGTTGACAGGTAACGAATAACATGTGAATAGTGCAGACGTAAGTCGTAAAACATAAGGCGTGATGGTAACTCGAAACACGAAACTATGAACTTGGAACTATGAACTCGCTTACCTGAATGACTACTTCAGCAGACGTGCCCTTGCATAAAGAAAGTTCTTGATATAATATCAATTTCTGATTACTATCCTTCAGAATTTAGATATCTGAGAATCGCAGAACATTATATTGTGAGCACGTAAAGATGAAAATGACGTATAAAATGATGCTGGGATATGTTCTTGGTGGTCTACTGGTTCTGCTAATTTTGCCTTCATTTATCTTTCTGGTTTCCAGTTTACTAGATCAACTTTACAGAATTGAAATAATTAGTAATCAATTAGCCAGATGGATTATTATCATTCTGCTCTTATTGATCGGATTTTTATTTGGTTTCTGGTCCATAATAATTCAAAACGTGGTCGGCAAAGGCGGGCCTCTGGAAATATCGAACATAGAAATCAGTCCCAAAACCAAGAATCTGGTTGTTACCGGACCATATAAATATACCCGCAATCCAATGTTGTTCGGGACTTTTTTAATCTATCTCGCCGTGGCGGTATTTATTAATTCGCTAAATGCTATCATTCCAGTAATTCTGTTTATAATTTTAATGTTGGTAATGGTGGTTAAAAAGGAAGAACTGCGATTGACCCGCGATTTCGGAGATAAGTATCTGGAATATCGTCGAAAGACATCTCTGATAATTCCCTGGATTCAATTAAAGTTATAATCTCCTGTCTAACGGAAAAATCAGACTAAGGATTATTTTCAATCTGAAATTATATTAATGCTACCGGTTACCACGATACTTATAGTCACTACCGCCAGCGCCGGAATTATTCCCCAGACCGGGATTACAAAGCCGGAAATCAGGTAGACACCAAGGGCTGAGCCGAGAATATCGGCGGCATAAATGCGCCCGGCACTGGTTTCAGCCCTGCCCGTTTGCTCAATATAATTTCGGGCCAATACCGGAAAGAGATAACCGGCCAGCAGACCGCCGATCAGCAGGATCAATCCGAACAGGAGGGTGACCAGCAAGACCGGCCAATTACCAGTCAGCGGCAGAGCCAGCCCCGCCGGTAATAAAATCATGAGAATCTGCGTCCAGTGAGGGATCTCTTGGCCGGGACGTTCCCGTTGCATTTCCGCGAGAGCTCCCAACCCACTACCCAGCATATAGGCAAAGGTCAGGAATACGATCCATAGGTAAACACTCCCGACCAGACTCTGGAACAGGATAATGGCGACCGCTTCCAGACCCATTACCCAGAACCCGATCCCCGCCATTCGCACCGCCGGATAGCAATTTTTTCGACGTGATATTAATCTGATAATCAGAATCAATGCTACGAAACCTATCAGCAATGGCATAAAGCCTGTCTTTCGTAAAGTCGGATAGACTTTTTTAATAATTCCACCGGTGCGTTGACCCCAGAGCACTGTATCGTAGTAATATCCGATCGGCCGCGTGATGGTATTAATCTCTTGAATTTCCGTTTCGGAGACCCGGCTGGTCAGAAAATCGATTTTCCAATCCGAAAGCCGGTCGTGCAAAAAGTAATCGTTGATATAAACAGTTTTTAATCCGCGCTGTTGCATAGTCTCCACGATATACTCACGGTCATTTTTTAAGGGAAAATCACCTGCCAGCAGATGAATCGTTAGTCCCGGAATCCAGACTGTGTTCCGGAAAACCCGCCGGGCGGTGTTCTGCATAATTTTGAGAAATTTGACCTGCATGGCGGTCAGGAATTCCTCATCGCCCGGTAAATTAAGCATTATAACACCGTTGGAATCGAGACGTGCATGTACGGCTTCGAAAAATTCCCGAGTATAGAAGCGGTTCCACTGGGCATTGACCGGCAAAGGAATATTCAATAACACGACATCGAAAAGTTCACGCGTTTTCCGTAAAAAAACCGCCGGATCGGCTTTAATCATCTCGATCGCGACATTCGCACTTCTCAGCGCATCGAATTGGGTCACCATCTGTTGTAAAATCCGATCCGGTTGCACGATCGCAATGCGTTTGACTGACGGATGCCGGCTGATTTCGCGGCCGATCTCGGCGTTCCCTATTCCGATGACTAAAACCGACCGCGGAGCGGGATGGTTCAGCAGAGCGAAATGAGTCCACTCTTCGGCCTTTTCACGGTCACCGAAAATCCAGAGTGGCTGACTGTCACCATAGACCGTGAGAGCTTCCCGGTATCGTACGGTGGTCAACGCCAGGTGCGGCGATTCACGGCTGATTAAAACCCGGAACGGCGCCCATTTTAAATTGGTGATAAAACCGTGCAAACCATTAGATATCATGACAATAATCAGGGTCACTGCCACAATTAAACTGAGCCGTACAATATCTGAACGAATAAATAATAAAGTCGCAATAATAATTATCATCCAGACGATTACCAGTAAACAATTCAGCGTACTCACTCCGGCCAGGATCAAACCGGCAAAAAACAGACTGCCCAGGGCTGAGCCGATCACTTCACCAACATAGACGGTATGAATCGGAGAAAACTCGGCGTGTGTTCTTACCCAATGCACAATCAGCGGAAAAAACAGGCCGTTCAGCCAAGCCGGTAAACTGAAAAGGATAAAAGTCCAGACGAATATCGTACCCAGTCCGACGACCGTACCAGTTGGGATTCCGGCGATCCGGCGATTGACAAACAACAGACCACCAAAGATAATCAATACCATTCCGTAAATCAGGACGACGGCGGCCAACAAATTTTCCGACAAATTACGCCGCACAAGTCGGGCACCAATTAAACTGCCGAGTCCGGTCCAGATCAGCCAATGACCAAGCGCGATGCACATCGTCAGTTCGTTACCGTAAAAGGACTGCGCCGTGAGACGTAAATAGGCCACCTGGGCGATCATGGCGACCGCCCCGATCATTGCCGGTATCAATCCGGTTCGCCAATTCTTCCACTTTATCATTTTATTTCGTTCATATTCAAATACTATCGCTCGATTGATTAAGATTCAATTTTCAATCTAATATCCACAATTTGCAATTTGAAATTAAAAAAGGCTCTCTGTGTTCTGTAGTGAAGAACACTACTGCGCAATGCGGACTTTATCGGGATCCCAGGTTACCCTGAATCCCAGAAAGCTCAACCGGGCTACCGGCATATAACGATAGCGACTGGTAGTGCGCAATTCTTCGGCATCGTGATACCAGCTCCCACCCCGGACAACCTTGAACATACTCGACACCGGTCCGACTGGATTTATTGCACCCGAATACTGGTAATAATCACTGCGATAGTAATCCTGACACCATTCGTAGAGATTTCCGGCCATATCATAAATACCAAGATGATTGGGTGGAAATTTCGCAACTGGTGCGACCCGTTTCCACTTATCGGCCTTACCAGTCCCGGAATAATTGGCCATTGAGTGATCGAGTTTATTTCCGTTTGGATAATTGATATTCATCCCGCCACCGCGAGCGGCGTATTCCCATTGCGCCTCCGTAGGTAAATAGCCTCCAACCCACTCGCAAAACTCGTTGGCTTCGTACCAGTTGACGAATGCGATCGGATAAGAATCATCTGTCCCGGTTTCCTGCTCCGGCATAGCCTTACCGGTCTGGCGACAATAGTCCTTGTACTCACCGATAGTCACTTCGGTGATGCCGATATAAAAATCGGTCAGGGTGACTGTATGAGCAGGTTTAGTATCAGCGGAACTACTTTCATCGTTCGATCCCATCTCAAAAGGACCGCCTTTGATCAGGATTGCCGGTATCTTCAGGACGCTGATTTTTACCTCTTGCTCTGATGAGTTAATCTCTTTGCGAATCGGTTCCGGAGAATTTCTGATAAAGACAACCAAACCAATTAAAAATAACAAAGACCATTTTACCGGCTTTCTTTGGTAGTTTTGATTCACTTTCTCACTATATCCCTTTGACCTGTATGAAAATATTAAAAGATGTTTGCAATTTCAAGTATTTTTTAACAATGGTCGGAAATTCTTACCTATTCCAATCCTGGCTGTCGGAACTGCGCCTTTGTTGTTTCTAATCATCCATCGAACCTTTTCTGTCATCCTGAACGAGCCCGGTTTTCGACGAACAACCACAAGATCCCCGGGTCTGGTTTTGGAACCTTATCAACCGTTCGAGCCTTAGTGTTTTAGTGGTTAATTAAAACCAGCGATCAGATGTTTTTTATACCTTTTCAGGGCAAAGAGTGTTAAAATAGGACGTGCTAATCCTTCATGAAAAAGGACTGTCTGATGAAAATCATCCCAAAATTCCTGCGATACCACCCGCTGATGTCCGGCTTCATTCTGGTTTGTATTGTCACATCACTATTGAAAGGTGAAACTGAGATGGATACGCTTATAATTCATTATCACCGCTACGATAAGGCTTACCAGGGTTGGACACTTTGGACCTGGATGGACAACATCAACGCCGAAATCAGTGCCGCCAAAACTGATAATTACGGACTGGTCTTTAATCTCGATCTGACAAATTTTCCGATCAGGAATAACATCGGTCTGCTTCCAAAATTCGGCAACTGGGATAAAAAAGACGATCCGAATCGTCACTGGAGTGAAACTATGCAGAAAGAGGTCTGGATTGTTCAGGGCGACGAAAAAGTCTATCTGAAAAAGCCCGATGTCAGTCCCAAAATCCGTAAGGCATTTCTCGATAGTCCAACGGAAATCAAACTGGTATTCTCGAATGCAGTCTCCAAAAAATCACTCTCCGGTCTAAATCCGGTCATCGTTTTAAAAGACGGTCAGAAGTTAAAGCCGGATAAAATGAGTCTTTTACCGGAATCCTCAGATTCTTCTGAGATTGTGCGGTTGCGGAATTCGTCGCCCTTCGAAGTTGAACAATTACCGGCTACCGTTTCCATGTCGAGATTCAGGGAATGTCCGATTTGGCTTCGACACATTCTGGATAATGAAAAATACATAACCACCGAACCGCTGGGTGCTTTTTATTCACCCGCCTCTACCAGATTTGCTATTTACGCGCCGGGTGCGACCACGGTTACTCTTCATATCTACGATCAACCGACCGGTGGTCAGGCCGTCAATTATCCTTTGACTAAAACCCAAAAAGGCGTCTGGTCCATTACGGTGGAAGGCAATTTAAACGGCAAATATTATGTTTACAGCGTCTCCGGACCCGATCCAGCCTACACGCCCGATCAAGAGGTTATTGATCCTTATGCTACCTGTGTTACTACGCATGCTGGCCGGGCTTTGATTTTCATGGATGATACTAAGGTTGCCACGGCACCCGATTTTCCATTCCAGGATGCAATAATTTACGAAATGCACGTCCGCGACTTCACTATCGCTGAAAATTCCGGAGTAATTAACAAGGGAAAATATCTCGGTTTCGCCGAAGAAGGCACGACTCTGCCCGGGACCTCGATCAGCACCGGCCTCGATCATTTGGTCGAGTTAGGCGTCAACACTGTCCAGATTCTCCCTATCCAGGATTTCGAACATGACAATAAAACTAATAATTACTTTTGGGGTTACATGACGGTCAATTTCAATTCGCCGGACGGCTGGTATACTACCAACGAAAATGACGCCAGCCGGGTGCGGGAATTGAAACAGATGATCTCCGCTTTACATCAGCACGGCATCAAAGTCGTTATGGATGTAGTTTACAATCACACTGCCGAAACCAGCCCACAAATCCACTATAACTTCAACGGTATTGTACCGGATTTTTACTATCGTCAGAAAGAAGATGGCTCCTACTGGAACGGTTCCGGGTGCGGCAATGAAGTGCGGAGTGAAAATCCGATGGTGCGCCGTTTCATCCTCGAATCGCTTAAATACTGGGTCAGAAATTACGATATCGACGGCTACCGCTTCGACCTGATGGGACTGATCGATATCGAGACTATGCGTGAAATTGTCAAGGAACTGACTGCTCTGAAGCCCGATATTTTTCTCTATGGTGAACCCTGGACCGCCGGCGAAACTCCCATTAAACCGACTCTGAAAGGCAGTCAGCGCCAAGCCGGTTTTGCTGTCTTCAATGATAACTTCCGCGATGCGATCAAAGGACCGTGGTACAATACCGATCCGGGTTATATTCAAACCGGCCGGTACGTCGAGGCCGTTAAGACCGGCATTTGTGGTAGTATCGACGACTTCGCCGCTAACCCGATCGAGTCGATCAATTATGTTTCTTGTCACGACGGACGTACACTCTGGGATCTGCTCGTCGCTTCGACCAGTTCCAATAAAATGTATACCGATACTCAGTTAAAAGCGATGGACAAATTGGCCGCTTTTATCATTTTTACTTCGCAGGGCATCCCTTTCATGCACGGCGGGGCGGAGTTTCTGCGGACCAAATTTGGTTCGCATAACAGTTACAATCAACCGGATAAGATCAACAAAATTCGCTGGGATTATAAACAGGAAAACCACGATATATTTGAATACTATCAGGGTCTGATACGTATCCGCAAAGAACATCCGCTGTTCCGTCTGACGACTGCGGCTGAGGTTCGTCAGAATCTGGTATTCTTTGAAAAAATTGGTCTGCCGGTTCCGAGCAACTGTATCGCTTACCGTCTTAATCGTGGCAACAGCGGCGACAGCTGGCGGGAAGTCATTATCCTGATCAATCCGAATAGTCAACCGGAAACTTTTAAAATCCCAAAGGCCAAATGGATTCTGGCGGTTGATCATACCCGCGCAGATCCGGAAATTATTACTCCGATCAATGCTACCAATGTAATCGCCAAACCGATTTCGGCCATGTTAATGTACCGTCTCTAAATCCAGTAACTAAAAGACGAGGAATTAATGAAAATATCCCGACTGACCTCTCTGATGCGTTTGTTAATAGTGACTTTATTTCTCGGTAGTCTCTTTAATTGTTCGCAACGTTACCAACTCAATAAATTACCCGAGGTCATCGAATTCGTGCGGATTGAAGCCGACTGCAGTACCGCGCTGTCCCTTAACGAAATATTTACAGCCAAAAAATATCAACCGGTTTTCAGTCCCAATTCGGATATTCAGCTAGTCTATCAGCCGGATTCCAATAAAATCATCCTGACCCCCAATAATTCATTTGCCGGATTGACCATTATTGATTTTAGTAATCAAAATATCGATTACTGCCTGCCGGTGATCGTCAAGCAGAAAAACCTGGTCACATTTTCTTATCAACCTCCTAAAGTACCGAAGGAAATATTCGTCATGGGTAATTTCAATGACTGGAATCGGCGTTCACTACCCATGTCCGATCCGGACGGTGATGGGATTTATACCCGGGATGTTCGGCTGGATGACGGTCTTTACGAATATCAATTCGTCATCGACCAGACCGAAATATTCGATCCGCAAAACCCGGAAAAGACCGATAACGGTTTTGGTTATTTCAATTCGGTGGTGCGAGTCACTTCGCCTCTGGCCGGTTATGCCGCTAATCTCTATATCTTACCGGACTATCAGGATGAATTTATCTCATTAGCCGTCGATTGCCCTGGCAATACCAGCGATATCCGATATTTTATTCTGCTGGATAATCAAATCTGCCCTCCCAATAGTTATCATTATGCCAACGAACATTTACACATTAATCTCCGGGCATTGAAATCCCAAACCGGAATGCATGTTCTACGAGCGACAGCTCAGTATAAAAATCTACCCGGTAATGTTGTTACTTGTTACCTCAAAAATGGCAAGCCATTATCCAATAATATCTTCATCTGGAACGATGCCTGTCTGTACGCTCTGATGACGGATCGATTTAAAAACGGCGATTCAACCAACGACCGACCGGTGACTCATCCGCAGTTAGCCCGGCAAGCCAATTTTCAAGGCGGTGATTTTAAAGGTATTTGTCAAGTCATCGAATCCGGTTACTTCGATGAACTCGGCGTAAACACTCTCTGGATTTCTCCGGTTAATAAAACCACCGACAGCGCCTATCAGGAATGGCCTGTGCCGCATAATTATTTTAGCGGTTATCACGGTTACTGGCCTACCTCCGCCAGACAGACCGATTTGCGTTTCGGTTCGCTCGAAGAATTAAAAGAACTGGTCGCGGTTGCCCATCGTCATAATATCAAAATTCTGCTCGATTTCGTATCCAATCATGTGCATACCGAACATCCCTTTTTCAAAGAACACCGCGACTGGTTTGGGCAACTCGATCTGCCGGACGGCACTCAGAATATTCGGCGCTGGGACGAGTATCGACTAACGACTTGGTTCGATACCTTTCTGCCGTCCTTTGACTACGAAGGTTCGCACGAAGCCCTTCAAATCATGACCGATAACGCCGTCTGGTGGCTGAAGAATACCGACGCCGATGGATTCCGGCATGACGCTACCAAACATGTACCCTATGCGTTCTGGCTAACGCTGACTCATAAAATAAATAGTCGAATAAACCCCCGCCGTACCCAGAATATTTTTCAAGTTGGAGAATGCTTCGGCAGTAATGATTTGATTAAATCGTACGTCAATAACGGCATGCTCGAATCGCAATTCAATTTCAATCAGTTTTTCACTGCCCGCCGAGTATTTGTAGAGCCGAATGGTGATTTTCGCGACCTGGATCTGGCCATTAATAAAGCACTGGAAGTATATGGCTACAATCATATGATGGCTAATCTAATGGACAGTCACGATCAGGTCCGGATGATGGCTTTTCTCGACGGCGACCTGACTCTTTCGGACGACGGTACGGCCCGCGCCTGGCAGGAACCGCCCATCACTGTCGACGATCCGGTAGCCTATCAAAAAGCTCTGGTGGTACTGGGATATATCCTGACCGTTCCCGGCGTTCCGGTAATCGATTATGGTGATGAGTTCGGACTGACCGGCGCGAACGACCCGGATAATCGCCGTATGATGCGCTTCGGCGAGGAATTGTCATCTATCGAAAAGGAGCAATTACGCAAGGTATCGCAACTGATAACGCTTCGTAACGGACATACCGCTCTGCGTCGAGGAGATTATTTCAGATTGAAGGTCGAAAAGGACCTGTTCATCTACAGTCGGGGCGACGTCAACGAAAGACTGATCATTGCCTTAAATAAAAACGCCTCTTTTCAAAATATGGAGATTTTACTACCGGATTGGATAAAAGGCCAATCCTTACATTCATTATTAAATGGTAATTCCTGGCCGATCGATACAAATGTAGTCAAAATCGATTTAGCCGGTTACAGTCTCGACATATTTAGAATCAAACCATAGGATAACCCTCTTAGACCATACTAATGAAGCTATTCCGGCAGGCAGGAGGGTTAGTCCAAATAATTCCGGTTGAAATTCAAAATTGCTTTTAATAATATTTCAGACAATTTAAAAATTACGGAGGTGTTAAGATGCAAAGTGTAAACCAGAATAATCATTATACTATTATCAGGTGCGTTGCGCTTTTTTTGCCAGTTCTAGTACTTCTGAATTTTCAACTTTGTAGTCAACCGTCTACTCAAAACGCCAGCGGAATTCAGGTTGGACAATATGCTAATGTTACTGAAGCCGAATATTCTGAGATGAAAAGTATTGCCCTTGAATTGTTAAATACCCAGCCACTAGTTACTCTGGCAACCATAAATCTAAACGGCTATCCCGAAGCCAGAGTCATGGGCAATTTATATCCACAACTGATCACTAAAAAGGTACTCGGCGCGAATTCTCTGAATACCTATTTCGCCGGTAGTATTCACACCGATAAAGTCAACCACATCCGCAACAATCCCAGGGCTTCGGTTTATATCGTTGATAATACCACTTTTAAAGCCGTCACTTTAACCGGAACACTGTCTATAGTCGAAGACAAGCGCGATAAGGAAGCGGTCTGGGATGACCGATTTCTCGGCATGTACCCCGGTGGCTCGCGTGATACCAATTTTTGTTGCTTTAGGTTCGACGCCCGGACCCTTAAAGTCCACCGTGGCAAAGGTTCACCAACCGTACTTATCAAACCCTGATTATTATATCAAACATTATACGATGTTGAGTTTTGATTGCGGTGAAAAATATTGCCGGATTTCATCCAGCGTTCGACGCTTTTTAGGACGCTCTGAGTCCGCGGGGTAACCAAGACTGAACATGATATCAACTCTGGCGGACTTTGGCAAATTGAGAGCTTTTTTCACGCCCCGTTCACTGAACCAGCCCAGCCAGCAGGTACCGAGCCCCAGGTCGGTCGCTTTCAGCGCCAGATGTTCGCCGGCAATACCGATGTCGATCAGAGCATACTTGAGATTGCGGAACAGTTCCCCGACCTTTACTTTATATGATTTCTGATCGGTAATAATAACGATTATCACCGGTGCATTCTTGACAAATTTATTGGAGGAATAAATACCGCCGAAAGCCGCTTCGCACAGCTGGTTTTTGGCTTTTTCATCATCGACGATAATAAATTGCCAGGGTTGGGAATTGCAGGCTGAAGGTGCCAGACGCGCGGCCTCCAGACATTGATCGATCAATTCGCGCACTACCGGTTTGGGTAAATATTTTCGCACACTGCGGCGGTTTAATACCAATTCCGAAAAATTCATAATCACTCCATTAATTCGCGCGCCTGTTTTAAAGTGGTTTCGCTGATCGAATGGCCACCGATCAATTTAGCGATTTCGGTAACTCGTTGTTCAGGTAGCAATTTGCGGATTTGGGTCTGACTGCGGCCGTTCGAAGTAATTTTCTCGACACTGAAATGCTCGTTGGCCAGACCGGCAATCTGGGCTAAATGGGTTATACAAATTACCTGATGAACCTTGGCCAAGGCCTGTAATTCCTCACCGACTTTCCGGGCGATTTTACCGGAAATGCCGGTATCGATCTCATCGAAAATCATAACCGGAATTTGATCGCGCCCGGCCAGAATCGCCTTGATCGCCAGCATAATCCGGGACACTTCGCCGCCGGAAATGATTTCGGTCAGCGGGCGGAGTGGTTCGCCGCGGTTAGTACTGATCTCGAATATGACTTTATCGATTCCGGTCGGTTCGGCTTTATATTTCTGTCCGTCGATCTCGATCCAGCCGTTGGAGTCCGGCATCCGTTCCAGTCTTACAGCAAAGTCGGCCCCACTGATTCCCAGGCGTTCCAGGACTTTTTCGATCTCGGCTTTGAATAGTATGGCGCTGTGACCCCGTTTTTCGGATAAACGTCCGGCCGTTCGACTGAATTTTTCTAATTGTTCCTTTAGGAGAGCGTCATTTTTAACGATTTGATTGGCCAGATCGTCACTTTCACCCAGACTCGATTCCAATTTTTGGCGGCAGGCCAGAACCTCGGGCAGAGTTGGACCGTATTTCTTCATTAATTGCTGAAGATTGAAAAGACGCTGATTGACAATTTCCAGGCGAGTTGGATTAAACTGCAGGTCCTCTCCGAAGCGCGCAATTTGCCGCGCGATTTCCTGAAACAGATATTGACTTTCCTCCAATCTGGAAAACAGATTTGCAAATGAACCAGTAATTTTCTGCAGACTATTAAGTTGCTTTAGAACATTCTGTAATTGATTATAAAGCGAGTCGCCGGATTCCAGAAGTTGATATGCCAGGTCGGAACTCAGTTGCTGAATCTTGGCGGTATTTTCGAGAATCGTTTTTTCCTGGATCAGGGTTTCGTATTCATTTTCCTGAGGAGCGACTTTTTGTATTTCCTGTAATTGAAATTCCCAGAGTTCGCGTTTCTCGCGATTCAGTCGTAATTGTTCTTCAAGCAAATCCCGGCGGTCGTAAAGCAACCTGAGTTCATTGAATTGTCGGGCGGCCATGGTGCGCAATTCAGAATAATCGCCAAAGGCGTCTAAAAAGTCAATATGCGTATCCGGGTTCAACAATGATTGGTGATCGTGTTGACCGTGCAAATCGACTAGCAGATTGCCAATTTCCTTTAGTACGTTCAGGAGACAGGTTGCGCCATTAATCCAGGCGCGACTGCGGCCATTAATATTGACTTCACGCTTTAAAGTGATTAAAGAGTCAGCCGGTATCTGATTATGAGCTTGCAGGATTAGTCGGGTGGCGGAACTCAGATTATCGAGATTGAAAGTACATTCCACGGTAGCCGTATCGGTACCGGCCCGGATGACGTTCGGGCTGGCCTTCTCACCCAGTGCCAGATTAAGAGCGTCGATGATAATCGACTTCCCGGCACCGGTCTCGCCGGTCAGAATCGTCAATCCAGGTTCAAATTCGATCTCGATATGATCGATAATCGCGAAATTCGCGATTCTTAGTTTAGACAGACTCATGCTTCTCGGTATCTCTGAAATATTCGCAAGCGATTAAAAAGCCAGACACCCAGTAAAATTCCCAATGCGTCGGCTAGCAGATCTTCAATCGAACTGATCCGGCCGGGAATAAAATACTGATGAATTTCATCGCTTATACCATATAAAATACCCACGATAATACTCATTAAATTGGAGCGTCGCATGGCTTTCCCGTTGAGATTGCTCCTGAAAGCCAACATCAGTAAAACTCCAAAAACCATATATTCCAGCAGATGAACCAGTTTATCGATATTCCAGATTGGAATCTTAATGAGAGGAGTTTTAGATAAAGAGGATAAACCGAAAATGAGGGCGGCATAGAGAATCGCCGGAACTTTCAGCCAGAAACGGTTCATCAAATCACCTTATCTAACCGTCGCAAAATCATTGGCAGGTAATCTAGCAAATCGCTGGCGATGAACGCCCTGACGCCTAGTTTCTTACGCCCCCAGTCACCTGCCAGTCCATGAATGGATGTTCCCGCCACCGCCGCATCGAAAGAGGTCAGCCCCTGGGCCCGGAAAGCCGCAATTATACCGGTCAAAATATCTCCGGTACCACCGGTCGCCAAAGCCGGATTGCCGGTGGAATTGACCGCGACTTCTCCACCCGAAGAAACAACCACTGACGGTGCTCCCTTTAATACCAAAGTACAGGGATAATTTCGGACAAAATCACGAGCCACTTCGATGACATTTTTATTCACCAGTGTAATGTCAGTACCGGTCATCAGCGCAAATTCACCATGATGAGGCGTGATAATCAGATCACCGATAGTCCGGATCAATTCCAGGTGATTATGAAAAATCCGTAATCCATCCGCATCAATAATCAGTGGTTTATGACACTCTTTTATCAGTTGCCGTCCGAATTCCTGAACGATAGTATGGTCGGAAACTCCCGGACCAAAAACAACGACATCACTCCACTCCAGCCGGGCTTTTAACGTTGGCAATGATTCTGGACAAAAGGTCTGGACAGGCGACTCCGGCACAGGCATAGTCAGGGCCTCGGTCAGTTTGACCTCCATAATCGGATTCAAACTCCTCGGAATGGCATTCACTACTAATCCCGTCCCACTGCGCAGAGCGCCTTGAGCACAGAGAGTCGCCGCTCCGGTCATTCCGGGTGCACCGGCTATAATCAGCACTTTTCCCTGACGATGCTTATAGGTATCTTCAGCAATCGGCGGGATGACCTTCTTGACATCCTGCTTCCCGATCAGGAAAGTTTTATCAGTCAGTACATTGAAAACTTTGCGGGGATAACCCAGATCGACAACTGCAATCTCGCCGGTAAATCTTTTTCCCGGAAAAAAGAGTAAACCACGTTTCAGAAAACCCATCGTCACGGTGTATTTAGCCATGACAGCTTCACCTTGCACTTCACCCGTATCACCATTTACTCCGGAAGGTATATCTACTGCAATTATCGGCAGATTAACCTCATTAATCAGATGAATGGCATCGGCCATTACACCATGCACTTTCCCGCAGAAACCAGTACCGAGCATGGCATCGATTATCAGATCAGATTCCGATAGGTCAGGGTAATTATTCAGATCCGGGAGGGTTTTGATAAAGCGGATCGGGTATTGATTCTCTTCACATTTTTGGTAAAAATGACGGGCATCGCCTTTAATGTTCCGAGGATCGCCGATCAACCAGATGATACAATTGGCTCCCCATTCGGTAAGTTGAGTCGCGGCAACGAAGCCATCACCGCCATTATTGCCGGTACCGCAGAAAATATCAATTCGGCTATTCGGTACATCCTGGACCAATTTTTTCGCTCTCAAGGCAACAAAACTGCCGGCTTTGAACATCAATTCCGTGCCGGTCATTTTCAGCTCGTCGATGGCATAGCGATCGACAATTGCGGCCTCCGTATTTGACAGGATTAACTCATGCATGGCTATTTTTATCTAAAAGGTTATTTTCCATTATTGCGCTTGAAAATTACTCAAAAACAATTTTATGCCATATAAAAATTAACAAAAAACTAATTTGAAAAAAAAGGGTGAGACATTCTCACCCTTAATAAACCTGACTATAAAATTTTCATTGTACAGTTTTCAGGTGTTCTTCAGCATAGCGACCGTATTGTGGGTCTTTGGCCGCCAGCTGAAAAGCCTGCCGCGCGGCAACCTTATTTCCAAGACAACGTTCGGCAATTCCGAGCTCAATCAAGGCTAGCGCATCGTTTGGTTTAATTTTTAAAGCCGTCTCGACCGCGGTTTTTGCCTGAGTACAATCGCCCTGACTATTATAAGCCTGCGCCAGTCTTAACCAAGTTTTTAGATCTTTAGTATTTTTCTGAGTAACTATTTCCAGGTTACTGATAGCTTCTTTATAATTGCCCATGTCCAGATAAATTTGACCCAATTTTTCATAATAGCGTGGATTCTGGGCATCGATTTCGATCAATTTTTTATAAGCGTTAATGGATTGTTCATAATTTTTCTGGTTATAATATAAAATGCCGATACGATCCCAGCCGGCCTCATAGGTCGGATCGACTTTTACCGCATCTTCATAAGATGCCAGAGCTTCTGCCTTTCGGTTGGTTTTCTCATAAATCTGGCCGAGTACTAAATATGATTTGGCATGTTCAGGATTAATTTCTATTCCTTTCTTAATCGATTTGAGTGCCTCATCATATTTTTTAATGTCAATATAGGCCAAACTACTTAGATAATAGGCTAAAAACTCGTTCGGATCGAGGTTTAGAGCTTGTTGGTATTTCTCCAATGCGCCTTCGTTATTACGTCTCTGCCGCAGATTTTCACCTTCACTCAAGTATTGACGCACCAGATTGGTCAATTGTCGGGTATATCTTTCTTCGTCCGGCTTCATTTCAATCACTTTGCGCAAATAAATTGCGGCATTCGACAAATCATTCAGGCGCACATAAACCTGGGCGAGATTAAAATAGGCGTCCGCAAAGTTCGGATTAGCCTTGGTAATCTCAAGGTACAACTTTTTAGCGCCTTCGTAATCGGCATTATTGACAAGTCGGGAGGCTTCCGTTAATTGGGTAGCAAATGCCGCTATTTGAGTCCGGATATCTCTGAATTCCGTATTGGCGCGATCAAGCTCGATCGCCTTATCGAGATAGACTTTGGAATTTTCAAGATCGCCGAGCGCAAAATAGATACGCCCTAGAAGAAAGACCGCCGCGGCATAATTCGGATCTTCATCGACAGTCGGTTTGCACATATCGAAGGCTTTCTGATACTCACCTTTCTGGAAAAGTGCAAATGCCTCAGATAAAGGATCCTGGCCTATCAGATTACCAATTAATGTCAAAACTAACAGAGAGATCAGACCGATTTGTTTTACATATTTCATCATTTACCCCGTTTTATAGGTTCAAATTTTCGTGCCGAGGACGGGACTTGAACCCGTACAAGCAAATCGCCCACATGCCCCTCAAACATGCGTGTCTACCAGTTCCACCACCTCGGCCATCGAATTTTATTTCAACAAGCGTCTTTTTCGATTTCACATTGCGTTTAATTACTTGGTTGGACGGGAGTTCCCTGATCATCAATGCCTTCCGGAACAGGTAATTCGGCCGAGGGCGAAGTCCGCCGATTCGCTTCCCGTCTAATGATACTGGTAGCTTCACCCCGCGGAGCCGAGACCAAGCCGATCAAAACCGATATAACCATAAAGGCAATTGCTAATCCGGTCGTCACTTTGGAAAGAAAGGTCGCCGCGCCGCGGCCACCGAATAAAGAACTTCCGCCGACTCCCCCAAACGAACCTGACAACCCACCGCCTTTACTGGATTGCATCAAAATCGCCAACATCAGCACGATCGATACAAGGATATGTACGATCAGTAAAAAAGTATACACTAGGACTCCTTATTTTTTAAATTTTCATCGACAATCTCGGCAATACGCACGAACTCGTCTTCCACCAGACTGGCGCCGCCGATCAAAAAGCCGTCAATATCCTGAGCTTGAATGAGACTCGCAGCATTCGATGATTTAACGCTACCGCCATACAAAATCGGAATCGCATCAGCCTTGTCCGGCCCATATTTAGTTATTAATAATTTGCGAATCATGGCATGAGATTCCGAAGCCTGCGCTGGCGTAGCCACCACTCCGGTTCCGATTGCCCAGACAGGTTCATAAGCGATTAAGCAACGCTCAATTTCATACTCATTGACCACACTTAAGGCCGATTCGCACTGCCGCCGGACGACTTCCAGGGTTTTACCGGACTGGCGCTCATCTAATTTTTCTCCGACACAGATTATCGGCTTCAGAGTCACTGCCAGGGCTTGTTTGACTTTATCCCGGATAAAATCATCCGTCTCGCCAAAAATATGGCGTCGCTCGGAATGTCCGAGAATTACATACTGACAGCCGGCCGATACCAGCATTTCCCCGGAGATTTCACCGGTAAAAGATCCCTTAGACTGGCTGTGCATGTTCTGGCCACCCAATCCTATCGGAGTGTTCTTTAATAATTCATGAATGTTAAAGAGCGCGGTAAAAGGCGGGCATAATATAATCTGAGTCCTCTTTTGATTCAACAAGTTTTTCAGAATATTCAAGACGAAGAGATTAGACTCCTGAACGTCTTTATGCATCTTCCAGTTACCGGCGACAATATATTGTTTCATAATCAGTTATTTTTTTGAAATCAGGTTAATGGGAATAAGTTCCATTCCACTCAGCAATTCCAGCGAAGCTCCGCCGCCGGTTGAGACATGCGAGACCTTGTCCATCAGTCCGAATTTTTTCATGGCAGAAGCTGAATCGCCACCTCCGACAACGGTAACGACGCCAATATTCGTCACTTCCGCCAGTTTGCGGGCGATCGATTCGGTGCCGGTCGAGAACTGTTTTACTTCGAATACGCCCATCGGACCGTTCCACAGAATAGTTTTACTCTTTTCAATTACTTCGGAAAAAATCAGCGTGGTCTCCGGACCGATATCGACTCCCATTTGGTCGCAAGGAATTTTATCAATAGAAACGATTTCGGGCCTGGCCGTATCACTGATTTCGGGCGCCACGACGGTGTCGGTCGGCAAGAGGATTTTGCATCCCTTCTTTTCAGCTTTCTTTAACGTATCTAAAGCAAAATCGAGTTTATCGCCTTCGAGCAATGATTTCCCGATTTCATAATTTTTAGCTTTCAGAAAGGTGAATGCCATCCCGCCACCGATCAAAATATTATCGACTTTCCCGAACAGACGCTCGATGACATCGATTTTATCGCTGACTTTGGCTCCGCCAAAAATAGCCGTAAACGGTTTTTCCGGTTTTTCGAGTGTATCCTGCAGATAATGCAGTTCCTTTTCAAGTAAGTAACCCGCGGCTCGGACGGCAATAAAATCCGTGATACCAGCGGTAGAGGCGTGGGCACGATGACTGGTACCAAATGCATCATTGACATAAATCTCGCCTAATTCGGCCAACTTCGCGGAAAATTCGGGATCATTCTTCTCCTCTTCGGGGTGAAATCGCAGATTCTCTAACAGAAGGACCTCGCCGTCTTGAAGAGAATTGGCTAAATTCTTTACTTCAATCCCTATGCAGTCCGGCGCGAAGTACACTTTATTTTTCAGATACTTCTTGAGACGTTCGGCGACCGGCTTCAAACTCATTTCCGGTACCGGCTTACCTTTCGGACGACCGAGATGAGACATAAGTGTCAGACGGGCGCCATCGTCAAGCAGTTTCTGAATAGTCGGTAAAGCGGCCCGAATACGAAAATCATCGCGGACATTCAAATTTTCATCGAGTGGTACATTAAAATCGACCCGCATGATGACTCTCTTACCCTTTACTTTCAAATCATCAACAGTTAATCTTGCCATATTTCACCTATCTTTTTTCTTCGTTTAAATAACTTGGAATTTTAATTTCTCTCAGCCTTTTATCCAAGTAAAAATATTAACCTCTTTAAAGCGGGGCCGCGGCCGTGATGGCGATGATCCGATTGAACCCCGCCTGACGCAGGGTTTGGGCGGCCGATCCCAGGGTCGCACCAGTCGTGAAAACATCGTCTACCAGAACGATAGTATCATGAGGATTAATAGTTTTTTTGCGACTAATTTTAAAAGCCGCCTGCATATTGACCTGCCGCTCTTCGGCGCTTAACTGAGTCTGAGTTACCGTATTCCGGATACGCCTCAACAGGCCAGTTTCAAGCGCATCGCCTAGGCGGAATGCCAACCCCCGGGCGATCGCATCGGATTGATTATATCCGCGTTCGCGCAATTTGATCGGATGTAAGGGAATCGGAACGAACAAATCCGGCTGATACTTGTCAAAATCAAAAGGCAGATGAGCAGCCATGCGTCGGCCCAGTTCCCGGCCTAGTGAAACATTACCTTGGTATTTCAGCGCGTGGACGATCTTTTGAAAAAGATCATTAAACAGGAAAACCGGCCAGACCAGATCCAGGCTTTCCGGAATATTCTTGGTTTGCAGTTCTTCAGTCGGAAATAATTCTAACTGTTGCCAGCAATCGGCGCAGATCACGCCCTGGCCGGACTCCATTCTCTTTTCGCATCCTTTGCAGATCGGTGGAAATAACAGAGAAGATATTCCCGTCAGGAGAGTCTTAAAAATTAGCATCACCAAAACAATCGTTTATTTCTTACAGACTGGCCGCACCGATAATGGCCGCCAGTTCGCCTAAGTGACTACGGGCAACTTTAAGATGGCCGGCCGGACCAGCATGAATTCCCGATCGTAAATTCGTCTCCAGCGATTGATAAAAGAAATCCCAGCCCTGCGCAACCGATCCGCCGATTACGATTATATCCGGATCGAGTACCATTACCAGAACGATCATGGCCTGAGCTAGATGACGTCCGAAAATTTGCCAGGTTTCCAGCGCGGCTGGATCACTGCTTTTTGCAAGTTCCGTGACATCGGCCGGTTTCTTATCCATTCCGGTTACCGATTTAAAAATCCGCGCGACGCCCCGACCGGAGATATAATCCTCGAAAATGCCATCTAAATAGGGTGTCTCGGCAAATTCCAGAGCCGTTCCGGTGGCGCCATTAAAAATTTCATTCTTATAAACGAATCCCAGTCCGAAACCGGTTCCAAGTGTTACTCCAAGTACATATTCCAGACCACGACCACTCCCGGCCCGTTGTTCCCCGAGGGCGAAGCAATTAGCATCATTATTTACCAAAACTGGCAACCCGGTCAATTCCCGTAATTTTGGTCCGAGGGCGTAGTTTCTCAACATCACCAGGTTCGGGGTCTGTAAAACTATTCCGGTTTTATAATCTAATGGCCCGGGACTGCCAATCCCAATCATTTCAAGAGATTGCCAAGTGATTCCATTATCCCGCAGGTTGTGGTCGATGGCTTCGACCATATGTTTGACCAAATCGTCGGCATCCTGACAATCCGCGATCATAAAACGAACCGGTTGACCGATGAGTTGGTTCTGATTAACTAATCCGATTGAGACTTTCGTGCCGCCAAGATCGATTCCAATTCTCATTCCATTTTCCGTTATATTAATAGGTTAAGTCGGGACTGGTCGAATAAGGTGAAATCCAACGTTGCCAGTTAATGTCCTGCAGTTCATTGCGTGCAGTAGAATGCACCAGCTCGTAAGAACCAAATCCGGTCTTGTCCACAAAATAAAATTTCACACCCCCTTCGATCTCGTTGTAATACCAGATCTGATAAGGTTTATTTTCCAAATCACTGGGGAACCGTTCGATCTCAGAGGGTACTCCGTACATCAGATATATGCGTCCAAAGTCTGTTTTCCAACCGGGGACCCTCTGAGTGGAAAATTGTTGATTGACATATTGGAGGCGTTGTTCGAATTTAACCTGGTCTTCGTTAATTGTTGTTGCGGGATTCTTATCACGATTTTTCCAAAAATTCAAGATGATTTGCTTCTTACCACTGACATCGGATTTCTTGAAACGTTTGATTTCCGTCTCGGTAGCCAAATATTTTAAGGGACCAAAGATTTCATCCAGTTCTTTTTCTGATTTACCTTCCAGCTGGATGGCTTCGGTATCCATCGCATATGAAGTTAGCTCGGATGAACTTTTAATCACATAAAAACGCTTATGGCCTTCCACACTCTGCGTGTTGTTTTCATCGCTTATGATCACTTTGATATCATATAAGCCACTTGGAAGACTGGCGATATTCAGACTATTGATCTCAACCGCCGAATTGCCCGGTTTATTTTTAGTGCGCCAATCGCCACTGATCCTTTCCTTACCATTCAGGTCAACAATACTATATTTGACTTTGTAATTTGAAGGAGTGGCCGGGTCAAATTTCAGATTATAGATTTCATAAAAAGAGTAGATCATGACCTGACTCTCAATGAAGATGGCACTGGCATTTGGGATTATATCATAACCGAAGTATTTACTGAATTTATTTTCCTGGCCGGTTTTGGTAATCTGGCTACTAATTTGAATATCACTCAGCCTAAGTTTATTATCCGAAAAGTCGGTTACCACCAGCTCTTTATCATAACGATATTGACGGCGGTTATTAAGATCTGCTAAAACCACGATCAGTTGGTAATGACCGGGTTTGACCTGGAGAGTGGCGATTTCGGGTATTTTATGAGTACTGCTAAGTTGTAAGGTATCGGCAACGCGATCGGCAATTTGCCATTCCCGCAAGTCACTGACAGTATCATTCTGAACCAGTGCCACCCGGATCAGCGCGTTAGAAAAATACTGTCCCTGATCCGGAACGAATTGAAACAGTGTCCGCGGAATCATTAAATAGACCTCGACTACACTGATTTCCTCATTGCCTTTGAAAACAGCATAATCGACATCGAATTCACCGGCTAATGAAGGTACGATGAGTAAACACAACAGCATCAAAATAATTTTAATACGCATAGGTTACTCCAATTTAACTGAAACGATTTGTGAAACACCCTTCTCGGCCATGGTAATTCCATACAAGGTATCGGCAATCGCCATCGTCGATTTATTATGGGTAACGATTATAAACTGAGTATTTGCGGAAAAAGTGCGGATAACATCTGTAAAACGACGAATATTTTCATCATCAAGCGGGGCATCAACTTCATCCAGAATACAAAAAGGACTAGGTTTGACCTGATAGATTGCAAATAGTAAGGCGATTGCTGTCAGAGCTTTCTCTCCGGCTGAAAGCATCCGCAGTGAGCGCATCTTTTTACCACCCGGGCAAGCCCAGATATCGATCTCGGCTTCCAGCGGGTCATCGGAACCAATCAGACGTAAATCGGCTTCACCACCGCCAAAGAAAATCTCAAAGGTCGATTTAAAATTACTGCGGATTTTATCAAAAATTTCCCGGTATTGCTCACGCGCAATTTGATCGATTTGGGCAATCACTTCCGTCAATCCCTTTTCCGAAGATACCAAATCATTCCGTTGATCATTAAGAAACTTCCAGCGGGTGTATTCCTGCTCGTATTCTTCCTTAACGGCCATATTCACCATGCCGATCTGCTCGAGATTATGCTTGTATCTTTCGACGGCCTGGCGGGCCTGTTGTTCATCCGGCAGATCGGGCGTCAGTTCTTCCAGCTGAGTCCGGTTATATTTTTCCAGGAGAACGGAACGGATTTCGTTCTGACTGGCGCTGAATTGTGAATTTTTCAGTTCGAGTTGCTTCAATTCGTCGCCGCTTTGTTCTTTGGCATGACGCAGACCGTACAATTCGGTATTTAAAGCCTCATTAGCCTGGCGCAGAGACTGATATTTTTGCTGAATCCGGCTGTATTCGGCTTCGACTTTCATTACTAACGTTGTTGATTCGGTGCCGGTTTTTTTATTGGTAGTTAAATTTTCTTCCAGTTTGACTTTTTCGGCTTCGGTATTAGCCAGTTCAGCGCGTGATCGCTCGATTTGTTCGAGATTGCTTTTCTTACTGCGTTCGAGGGACATTAGCTCGTCATTCAGATTGCGGGCGATATTTTCGAGACCGATTAACTCTACCCGTAAATTCTGCAAGACCTGGTTGTGCTCTTCCAGAGCCGTGCGGATCTGCTCGAACTCGCCTTTTTTAGCGGCCAGACTTTGGTCCATCCGCGATAATTGACTATCCATATTGTTTTGGAGAGGTGTTTCTTTAGTCAGGCGTTCATTAAAACTGGCGATGGCAGTGGTCAGATTCACTTTCTGATTGGTGAGAGTAGCCATCGCACCGGAGGACTGTACCTGACGCGATTCGGTGGCGCGCAAGACGTCATTCAGTTTGCGGATCTCGACCCCGATTTGTCGACGAGAGTGGTTCAGTTTATCACGGGATTCGGTATTCTTTTGGATTTCCGTCTGAGCCGACTGGAGTTTTTCGACCAGGGTAGCCTGGCGTTTTTTAACGGATTGTAATTCTTTTTGTAATTCAGTCAAGCGAGCCTGGCGACCAACCAATACGTTCGCGGCGGATTGTTCAGTACCCCCCGTAAACCAACCATTAGCGTCGCGAAAACGCCCGTGGTCGGTCACGATCGAATAGGGTTCCAGAGCCGGATCGTCGAGACAGCGCACGAACTTTTCATCGGAACAACAATAGACGTTCCCGAATAGCATCTCTATTAGATTATGCAACTGCGCATCCGATTTGATAAACTGCAGAAGTGGTTGTAAATCACTGCCAGCCGGTTTTTGCGCGGAAGAATGGAATTTAGTATCGAGCGGAATAATCGAGACACGACCCTTGCCGAGGCTACTTAATTTATCCAGAGTTTGTAAGGCGGCTTTGCGATCCATAGTGATCAGGAGTTTTGAAATGTCCTTAATAACGGCTTCGATCGCCAGATAATATTTCGGATCGACGGATAATAGATCCGACAAAGCTCCCTTAACGCCCGGGAATTCGTCCGGATTATCGAGCACATACTGCAAGCCTGGCGCAAATCCTTCTTTGGAGTGAATGATGGAATTATAGAATTGAATCTGATTATTTAATTTATCGAGGTCAGATTCGCAATGGCGGAGTTCGTCCCGGATTTGATTTTCCTGTTCCGTCAGAGTTTGTTGTTGGGCGCTTTCCTGCTGGATGTTTTTTTCGACCTGCTCGTTTTGAGAATTGAGGGCGTTGATTTTTTCACGTAGTTCCTCGATTGCGGCAGTCAGACTGGTCTGATTTTCAGTCTCAGTAGCGATCTGCTCGACTACGTTTTGTAATTCCTTTTCGCGCTGGCCGATATTTTCACGCAGACTATTGAAACGGGCTGACTGTTCCGCCTGCTCCCGAAAAATCCGAAAGCGTTCTTCCTGGAGGGTCTGTAATTCGGCGCTTAATTTTTTATAATTGCTTTCAATCTCCTGCTGAGCTTCAGCCGCCAGTTTAAAGGCCTGACGTTTCTTTTCCAGAGACTGGGTATTGGTTGTTAGTTCCTGACTGATTGCGTCATGACGATGCGCGGCCGATTCGACATTTTTCCGCGCCCCTTCGATCGCGGCTTTCAGACGATTAATATTCTGGGCATTATTGCGTAATTGTTCGCCGAGTAATAATCCGGTCGCTTCCATTTTAGCCTGTTCGGCCCGCAAGGTATCCAGTTGGCCACGTTTGGTCTGGAGTTCGGCCTCGATCGTATTTAAAAGGTTCTGATGTTCCCGCCAGAGGGTTTCTTTGGCGGTCAGCTCGCGGTTAACCTTTTCCAGTAATTTTTGCATAGTATCAATTTCAGCCAGAATCGGGGCTTGTTTTTCACGGAGATCGAATATTTTTCGACTGGCCAGAAGGACTTCGGCTGAGATCAGTTTCTGGGTTGTCTCCTGATATTTTTCGTAGCGGGTGATTTGGCGCTTCAGGTTCTTGACATTTTGATCGACTTCGTTAATGATGTCATTCAGGCGCAGGAGATCGTCGCGGGTCGATTCGAGTTTACGCAGGGCGGCTTTACGCTGGATGCGGTATTTATTGACACCGGCGGCTTCTTCGAATAAACGTTTCCTTTCTTCCGGTGTTTCACTTAAAATATCTTCAATCATCTTGAGTTCGATAATCGAATAAGCATTCGCGCCCATACCGGTATCGATAAAAAGGTCGACGATATCTTTCAACCGGCAGAGATTGCGATTGATAAAATATTCACTCTCGCCGTTGCGGTACAGGCGCCGCGAAATTTCGACGTCTGAATAGGCAATCGGTACCTGTCCGCCAACATCATGAATCGTTAGTGAAACCTCTGTAAAATTCAGCGATCGGCGGGTCGCCGTGCCGTTGAAAATCACATCCGTTATGCGGTCCGCGCGCAGGACGCTCGATTTCTGTTCCCCAATGACCCAGCGAATGGCATCCACGATATTAGTCTTGCCACAACCGTTCGGTCCGACGATAGAAGTAATTCCCTTACCGAACCGGATTTCAGATTTTTTCAGGAACGACTTAAAGCCGTAGAGTGTGAGATTCGAAATGTACACTGGTAATTAATTCCTAACCCGGAGGCCAGTTAAATAAACGACCGCCCAGTAAATGCAGATGGAGGTGAAAGACTTCCTGACCGCTTTCGCGTCCGCAGTTGAAAATCAGGCGAAAGCCGCGTTCCCTGAGTCCTTCCTTCTCTGCCAGAATATTAGCAATTGTAATCATTCGCCCGACTAATTTTTCATCCTCTTCCTTCAGATCACTTACTTTGGGAATATGCCGACGCGGAATAATCAGGATATGTGTCGGTGCTTTGGGATGAATATCGCGAAAGGCCACGATTTCATTCGAATCGTATAAAAATTCCGTTCCGAATTCGCCGGCCGCAATCTTGCAGAAAATGCAGTTAGTTTCCATGCTGTGCCTCATTTTTATTGGCCGTCAGGGTGCGGAGTCCGGCCAAAGCCATTACGGCCGCCAGTTCTGTCCGCAGACGATAAGAAAAAATATTCACTTTTTCGAAACCGGTCTCCCGAGCCTGCCTTAATTCACTTTCATCAAATCCACCTTCCGGTCCAATCATTACGGCAATTTTATGAACTTTATTCAAATTTTCAATCTGGCTCAAGATAACCGAATCATACCGTTCGGCAATTAATTTAAGCTCAACATCAGAACTAAATTGAAACCACTCCGACATTGAAAGCGCAAGAATCTGGGGCAGGTAAGCCTGACCGGATTGCTTCGCGGCTGTCAAAGCCAACTTCTCCAATCGCGGTTTGTTGATCTGGTTTTTAACCGAATGAACCGTATGTAGAAAGGCGATCACGTTGGTTTCCAGCGCGGTGGCATTCACGACGATTTCATCGATCAGGTTACTCTTCAGAATCCCAATTCCCAGAATCAGGCCGGGTTTGAGTCGCAGTTGAGGTGGGAATTCTTTAATTATGCGACATTCCGCGCAAGTCTTGTCAATCGATTCGATCTGCGCCGTCCAGCGATGACCAACACCATCGAAAACGTCGATTTCGTCTCCGGTAGTCTTACGCAGGACCCGGCAACAATGTCGGAATTCGGTATCTTTAAGAATAAATTGCGGACTGCGTTGCCCTTCAACGGGGGCAATATAAAACTGGTAAGCGTGCATTAAAACTTTTTGCCGAAACTTAGTTTGATGACCAATCCACTGAAATCCTTTTGACCGGTGTAATTATTTGTATAGGGAATGCCGTTTATATCATAGTAAGTCTGCGGTAGATCGACTTCATGGGCGAATTTCAGATAATCGTAGCCGGCGAATAGCGATACAAGCACTCCCGGTCCGTATATAAAATCGACCCCGCCGCCGAACTGGATATCCGGCGCCCAGGCCGTAGTCATTTTTTTAATTCTTTTTCCGAATTCAGGAATATTCGGCGGATCGAGAGCCATCACCACTCCGCCCAGACATTCGAGATAAGGTCGGAAATTATTCGCAATTTTATCGGCAAACATTATCTTCTTATAGCCGCAAACGAATTGCAGAAATGATAACCGGCGTTTGTCGGCATATTCATAATAAAAATACTGATCGTAATAATAGTCGTAGTAGTAAAGCGGATAATCGTCACCGCTGACAATCGTAAAAGTGACTTGGGCGGCTAAGCGATCGGCATTCTTCAGTGAATATTCAAAATATCCACCGAATCCCGAACCCTCTTTGGTCTGGAAAATAGACAAACCGGAATACCTGGCATGGGCTTCAGAAAAGTCGATCTTTTTCGCGGCCGATAGCGGACTGGCCACTATCAGGGCGAACAGGATCGACATGAATGAATATTTGCCTTTTTTATTCATAACCGCACCACGTATTATTTGTTCAATAAACAAACGGAAATTTACACCTTGAGACGAGAAAGCCCAAGAGATTGTTTTATGAGCGGCATATGCAAATGATAAGCGGTAAAAATATTCTTGATCTCGAATTAACAATTGGAGCTTTTTATTTTTTACTTCGGCAATTCCAATTAATTGAAGAGTTCCTGAAAAGATGCAAATGAATATATAGTGAAAACTAAAAAGTGCAAAAATTTTGTGATAAAAAAATATTTGACTTTTCGAAATTTCATAGATAATATTTGGCTGTTCTTTTTACTGAGTGGGCTATAATGAGGCATTTTTAACCGCCCGGCTATTAATGCTTCGATTGGGATTAGTTATTTGACAAAGCTTTCTTGTTGATTGTTTCGTGAATTGAAAATTTAGTTCAGGTACTAATATCTGACAAAAAAAGGATTTGCGATGAATCGACTTATGTCCCACTATCAGATCGGATTGTTCTTTTTTAATCCGGTTTGGATTTATAAATATCGGTTATTTAATTCGGTAATCATGATATTGACTGCCGCAATTAGAAAAAATAATTCCTTAAACAGGATTTTCAAAACCTGTTTCAGCATTTTTCGCCATGATATTCGGGAAGAAATCCTGAAACAGAAGAATAAACCAGTGAAGGAGGAAAATATGCCACTCAAAATCCCTATAAATACCCGCGCCTGACTGGATTGGCAGTCGGGGCGCGGGGTCTATCCGCCAGTGGCGGAATCACAACGGTTGAAATTACGCCGAAATGAGTGTACTTTCAATTGTTAAAAGAAAAGGAAATGAAAACGATGCTCTCTGATAACAAACTGAAAATCAAAACCATGACTTCAATCATCTTCCTGCTGAGCGCACTGTTCTGTGCCATGTCCTGCCGCGAATGTCCGACTGAACCGGACTATAATATTTACCTGTCTGCCAAAGACGTCTTCTGCACTTCGGTAGTCCTGAGTGTCACTCTGCCGGATTCCGGGGATGTCAACTCCTTCGCGCTCGACCGGGACGACTCGACCGTGGCAACCTATACCTGCCATGACGACGACACCCTGATAGTCGATGAAGGTCTGATGCCGGATGCCGACTACATCTACCGCGTCCGCTTCCTGAAGGATGGCAAAACCAAGTCGGAATCCGATCCGGTATCTGTGCATACCATGGATACAACCAGTCATGACTTCACTTGGGAGATCGACACGCTGGGTAACTATGGCAGCTACCTGAAAGACGCCTGGATCGTGGACGAGAACAACATCTGGGTTGTGGGAAATATCGAAACCGACAGCGGTACCTACAATGCCGCAAAATGGGATGGCGAAAAATGGAATATATTCCGTATCTCTTTCTACTATCGATCAGATCTAATTAGCACTGAACTATATTCAATTTACTACTTTTCTGAAAATGATATTTGGGTAACCACATACAGTTTTCCGGTTCATTGGAATGGTTCTGAATGGATTCTATATCATATTCAGGATATGGGATTGGATGCAAGCACCGGATTTGGTATCTGGGGAACTTCATCGTCGAATATATACTTTGTTGGCCGGAAAGGTTCTATAGTTCACTATGAAGGTTCAACGTTTACGAAGATGGAAAGTGGAATAGAAATTAATTTTAAAGACATATACGGAAATGGCTCGGAAGTATTTGCTGTTGGATATGAAACTGATGACGAATTAGGTGGCCAGAGTGTGGCATTAAATTGTCATAACGGAACTTGGAGTACGATACGTCATGAATATAATTTCTATCCTTATAATGATCCTGATGCCTGGGGCATGATATCAGCCGTTTGGGCATATGGAAAGTATGCCTATTATATGTCATGGGCTGGATTGATGAAATATAATCCTGATAAGAATACCTATGAAAACTGGTTTTCGAAATATGAAATGAATACCTATGATAAGTACATTATCAGAATTAGAGGAAATGCACTAAATGATATCATGTTAGCGGATAATTGGGCCTATTTTATCCACTATAACGGGCAATCCTGGAAAACCTGTTATGAGGTATATAATCAACTCCCCAATGGTAAAATAGATATCAATGGAATGGATTATAAGGATAATTTAATAGTAGCTGTCGGAGAACTGTCACGATCCTGGCAAGCAGTAATTATTAGAGGAATTCATTATCAATAAGTTAAGAAGGAGATAAAACATGAAAAAGATATTATTACTAACTTTGGTTCTAATTATTTCTATTGATTCTTTTGGATCTGTTCAAGATGTTCAGACTGCGAATCAAATTGCACAGACATTTATACAACAAAATATTCAGGGATATGCAATTAAAAATCATAGTACATTAACAAGTGGGAATGCGGAATTATACCACTTGGAGCCCAAAGGCTTTATTATTATTAGTCTAAATGATTATTTACCACCGATTTATGCATATTCATTCTCTTCTAATTTAACATCTAATAATCCTTATATACAGTTATTTGAAGAGGATATGGGATTACGATTAGTATATTATCAACAACATTTAGAGAAGACAGTTGCAAATCAGCGGGCTTGGCAGAATCTCCTACAAGGAATTGAACTTGTCTATCAACAATTTCCTAGTAAGGACTTAACATTTACAGGTGGATGGATAACTACTTCATGGTATCAGGGGGATCCAAATGAAAATTCTTTTTATAATAAATATTGTCCCAAAGTAGATGAGAAGAGATGTTATTCTGGTTGTGTAGCGATATCGATGGCTCAAGTAATTAACTATCATAAAAATATTTTTAATACATCATTTACCCATGATAACGATTTTTATTCATTTTATTATGATTACTATGATGGAAATCGTATAGAAATCACAATCGATAATTCCAATGAAACATATAATTACCCTCCTTTTAGTAACTTGACAGAAAAAATGGAAAGTATTAATGAAAAATTCCAAAAGTCGGAAAATTTAACTGATGATGATATTGCTGCACTTATATTTGCATGCGGAGTTTCGGCTGAAATGGATTACAATGAAGAAACCTCAGAAGCAAGACATTCAGTAGCATTGAATGCTTTAAAAGATAGATTTCATTTTAATCATAGTGTACTTCTTGAGAATACCGATGCTGTTGTTTTTATGAATCGCATTAAAGAAAATGTGATTTCTGGAAAACCAGTAATCATAGGTATGGTAGGAAAAGATCAGAATGGAAATAGTATAGGTCACTCAGCAATAGTTGACGGTTTTCGTTCTAATGAAGAATACCATATTAATTGTGGTTGGGGATCTGATTGGCAGGAGTATTGGTGGAATATACCAGACAATCTACCAGGTGCATATACTAAAATTGAGGAAGGTATTTTTGATATTATTGGAAATGAAACGCTTACAAATGTAAATCAAGTTGAAATATTATCAGATATTATATTCCCTGCTTCAGGTACAAAATATTATGGATATATCAATAATGTTACTGTTCAAAATTTGGTATGGAGTGCGACAAACAATACAGAATGGTTTACCAGTTGCACTCCGCTTTCCGGTACACTTGATCCAGGTAGGGCATCAATAATAGAAATTGAGTATTCAGAAAACTGTGGAACTAGTTTACAAATGGGAGATATTGCGTTTTCTTGGACTGGAGGTTCTGAAGTTGCTACTATGACACAGTATCCCGACGAAATGTTATACTCATCTTTGCGAATTGCTGATTTCCCAAGAACCGGTGGGACAATTAGTCGAGTTATTGGGAATAAAAGTACTTATTCGAAAACTTGGTATATTAGTCAAAAACCCGATTGGATTACTGTTAACCCCAGTAGTAGTACCTTGGCCTCTTTAGAAGAAATAAGTATATCAATTTCAGCAAGTGAAAACAATAGTTCTCCGAAAAATGGTAATATTACTATCAGTTGTAGTTGCGGAATACCTATTACTATAAATGTCTCACAAGAAGGTATAAATGATCCAAGAATAAAATGGACTTATCCATTAGATTCAGAAATAAGAAGCTGTCCTGCAATCGATGGCAATGGAAATATATATATAGTAAGCAAAAACGGAAAAATTTTAGCAATTAGTAATAGTGGTGACCCAAGATGGCAAAAAAGTGATTTGGGAATTAACAATTCTAATTCATCGCCAATTATTAATAATAGCGGAAAAATTATTCTAGGAGGTTATTTTGGAACCTTTCCACCTCGAGCAAAACTATTTATTATTAATCCAGCTAATGGTTCAAAAGAGAACGAATATATTCATAATAGTTATCCAGGTACTTTTCGAGGTTCTCCTGTTTCTTCACAGTCCGGATTGATATATTTTATCGTTTCTAGGGAGAAACAAGATGAATCCGGACATTTCATTATTGATATAGGTGAATTAGTAGCTATAAACAGTGACTGTAGTGTTAGGTGGGCTTATCTTACAAATGTGGTTGATAGTTATAATATATTTTCTTCTCCGGTTACTACCGATGAAGGTTCAATTTATTTTGTATCCGGGTCATACTTATTTCGTATTAAAGAAATAAACGGAGTCCCAGTAGAACAATGGTCGCTTAATTTAGGGTGTAGCGATAATTCTTCACCGATACTAGGGGGAGATGGCACTATTTATATCGGATCAAATGGATTATATGCAATAAATCCAGAAGGAACCATAAAATGGTATTATCCCTTGAATGATGCCGTAACATCACCTCCTGTAATTAGCGCGAATGGTACTATTTATTTCGGTAGTGAAAATGGCTATGTATACGCTCTCAATCCCAATGGAGGTGAAAAATGGAAATATAATACTGAAAGTGTGATTAAAGCATCTCCAGTTATAAGTAATGATGGTAACATTTACTTTTGTACTGTTGATAAGAAAGTCTACGCTTTTAATCCAGTTAATCAGACTTTATTATGGGTAGTGTATGGTGGGGAGTCTTTCAAATCCTCTCCGACAATTAATTCTAATGGCTATTTATTTGTTGGAAGTACTGTTGGTAAATTATATGCAATTGATACCGAAACTGGATCGGGAATTGGAAATACACCTTGGCCTAAAGATGGCCAAAATTTAAAGAACAATTCAATTTCTTTAAACAAAGTTATTGAATTAGCAAATAAAGATTTAGATGAAAAAAATATCGAGGGGACGCTAAGTTTTGATAATGCTTTAACTGAAAGCTTTATTGAATTTGACCATAAGAGTTCTTTAAGTACTGTTTCTGCATTTCCGGGTCCAAATTATCATTTGCAGACAGATCAATCTTCAATTAACGGAAAACATTTTTTAATGTGGGACGATGTATCCCAATATTGGTGTAAAAGGGATGTAAATTTTATAGACAATGTGAATTATACAGCTCATTTTACGACAAAAAAATATGTAAATATCAACTCAACTCTACCCGTCCAAATTGAAATTCATGAACCATGGTTAGTTACCAATGAAGAAACCCTTTATCAGCCCGATTGCTACCGCACTATATCGCCGGGCAGTTATTCCGTCTTCCTGAATCAAAATGCTGCTTATGATGATGAATTGCCTATTTACTCCCTGAAAGCCCCACACTATGCGGCGACGACGGACGGTATCTATACTTTCACTGGCTGGACGGCATCACCCCCCGCCGATGCCAGTTTCAAGAATGCTTCATCCTGTGAGACAGCAGTAGTATTCAGTAAATCTCCGGTCACTGTGACTGCTAACTATAGCACCAAGGTCAGTAATCAGGCCAATTACACCGCCACGATTCCTTCCGGCGAGACACTCACCATCCCGGCCGGGGCAAGTATAGCATTTGCCAGTGGATTTAAATTTAATATATTGGGTAAACTACAGGTTGTTGGAACTACGGATAATCCGATTACTTTTGAATCATCCAATCCTGCATTTTCATGGGAAGGTTTTTTAATCGAATTAAACACCTCTAATCCTAATAAAAATGAATTAATAGTATCGAACTGTATCATCAAAAACGCAACAAATCTTGTAAGGGTAAGTAATAATATAGATGGCTGGGCAAAAATCAAAATGAATAATTGCGTTATTCCCAGCCTTTCTTACAATAATCCTGAGATAAGTTGGTGGGATGAAGAGGATAACGGCTATATTATTCGATATTTTAATATGTTTAGTGAAGATGCTGTTGACATCGATATTGATCGATGTACATTTAATGGGGGAAAATATCTATCTTACGGAATTGCAGAATGGATGAACTCCACCGTTACAAATACAATTTTTAACGGAGCCAAAATTTATATTAATACAGATGTTGAGATAGATCTATTTGGAAATGACTTTTTTAATTGTGAACTTGGCGAATTTTCTAGCGGCTGGTGGGATTTACTACATATCAATCATGATTTACCAGATGGTTGGATAAATATTACATCTGATCCGTTATTTTTAAATATATCAAACGAAGATTATTACTTGAAAATTAATTCTCCATGTATTGATAAAGGATGGATTAATAGTATTAATGATCCAGATGGCACCCGGGCTGATATCGGTTCATATTATTTCCCTCAGGTGACAGCCAGCGGAACGATTTCATCAGATGCAACATGGTTTGGGAAAATTTCAATCGAGGATAATGTAACGATAGCCTCGGGCGTTAAACTCAAGATAATCGAAGGAAGTAAAATTCTGATTCCTCCAGGAAAAATGTTGAGGGTCTATGGAACTTTAGAAGCCAAAGGTACTTCTGCTAACAAAATAGTATTTACATGTAGTGCACCTCCAGGGGCAGGAAATTGGTATGGTGTTCGTTTTGATGATTCAAGTCTTGATGCAGGCTGTATTATGGAATATTGCGATATAGAACGTGCCAGTTATGGTATTTATTGTTATAATGCCAGCCCTAAAATTCAAAATTGCAATTTTGAAGACAATTCCAGGGCGCTTTATTTATATAATGCTGATAATATTGTCATTAAAGATTGCCAGTTGACTGATAATTCATATGCGATTTACAGTTATTATTCTGATAATATTTTAATTAAAAACAATGTTATCGACAATACCTATTACTATGGTGTTTACCTTTACCGTTCCTCTGCTACGGTCATAGAAAATACTATCAAAAACACCAATTATTATGATGGTATTTATGTCTCCTCTTATGGTGATATAGATATGAATCATGTCTATCCCAATTTCAATGTTCAGATAAATAATACCATATCTGACAATCATCGTAACGGGATTTATATATCTTCCACTGCTTTGGCAGATTTGGGTGTTTTTCTTTATTTGCAACCACCAAATTTGAGAGGCGGCTTTAATCATTTTAAACATGGTAACGGAACTTATGATGCTCAGAACGCCAGTTCAAATATCCTCCGTGCTGAAGTAAATTGGTGGGACAATATGGCGCTTTCTGGTTTGTTTGATATTACGCCGACCGCAATTAATCGAGGTTATCAATTACCATTATCCAAATCCACTAATAACGAAAGTCTAGATGCAGTTGAACAGTTAATTGCTGAGGCATATAAATTAGAAATGATAGACAGCTCCTATAATGATGCTATTAAATTATTGGATCAAGCAGTCAGTATAGATCCTTCCGACTCGATTAATCTAAATATTTTACTGACAATGGTTCGCTTATATACCAAGATGAACGATGAGGATGGATTACTTGATAAACTGGATCAGTTATATTCAGAATACAGCGATAATTTAGTTGGAAAAATTGCGCTTGATTATTCGGTATCACGCTATCTGGGAAATAGAGATTTTAATGAAGCATTAAAGCGCTCAGAGAAAATTGTTTCAATCTGGGCTTCTGTACCCGGCGCCTACGAATCGGTTGCCTGGTCATTGTTCGATCAGGGTATGATATACATGGAAATGGACACTAATGATAATCTGTTAAAACTGAACTATGAGAAGTCTGGCAAGGCCTTCACTAGAATATTAAGTGAGTTTCCTGAATCAGAAGCCGCCTGGATAATCAGAGATCTTCTGGACATTGATGAACCGTTCAGTACTTTAATCGAACTTCCGTCTAAATATCTTTTGCGTAAAGCCTATCCCAATCCGTTTAATCCGAAAACGACTATTCGGTTCGATCTCCCCGAAGAGTCACGCGTTGAGATTGTGGTGTATGATCTGATGGGTCGCGAAGTCTGGAAATCGGCGAAAACCAATTATCCGGCTGGAACATATTCGGTTATTTGGAACGGCGTCAATCAAGCCGGCCAGCTAGTCGGGACCGGAATGTATATCGTCAGATTGAAGTCACCCAGGTATTCCGCTACTCAGAAAGTATTACTCATGAAGTAGTATCTGCACCAAATTCCGGCAGATCTGAGGTACTCTCAGGTCTGCCGGAATTAGCGACTTAAAAGTGATAGTATTCATTCAGCCATTTACTGTCGACTATCTATTTTTTTATTCATTTTCCTAAACCTCATACCCGATACCGGTTACCGGAAACCATGCATTCATGCAATCATCGTTCACTGATGCAATTCTTCACTCATGTCCCCAAATACAGGACACTTCGTTCAGAATGACAGAGCAGGACAAATTATTTATAACCTCTATATCTTACATCCATTCATTCCTTCCTTCACTATTCCAGCACCTGACTCCTGACTCATGATTCTGTGATTCTGGTTCTTGGTTCTTTTTTCCTGACTCTTGGCTCCTAATTCATAATCTTCCTTAACCTTAACCTTAACCTTTCCCCATATCAATGCGATTCTTCTCCCGATATACAGCGGGATCAGAATGACAGAGCAGGACAAATTATTTCTGATCCATTCATGCAATCCTGCATTCCCGTTACCTGTCACTCGTCACCCGTATTTCTAATTTCAAATTGCCAATTGTCCGTCAGCAACTTAAATTCCGGTCGATGAAAAAGAACAGCATGCCAGTCAGTCAGATTCATTTTATGCGCCTTAAAGCCGACGATCCGGTCGATCAGGTCAAAAACCGATTGAAAAAACTGTATAAATCGGCCGGATTCGATACGATCGTACAATCCGGTGACATCACCGCCATTAAAATCCACTTCGGCGAAAAGGGCAATGACACTCATGTGCCGGCCGTTTACACCGAACTGATCGTTCGCATGATAAAGAGTTGTGGCGCCCTGCCCTTTTTGACCGATACGACCGTATTATATAAAAGCCGGCGTGAGAATGCCATCGATCATCTGCAATTAGCCTATGAAAATGGTTTTGCTTATGATAAAGTCGGGGCGCCGGTAATCATTGCCGACGGTATTATCGGAAAAAACGAGGCCGCGATCGAGGTCAATGCGCCGCTTAATAAAACTGTGTCGTTAGCGACGGAATTAGTAACTGCAAATTCAATCATTGTCATTAGCCATGTCACCGGCCATCTGAGTATTGGACTGGGAGCCACCATAAAAAACCTCGGCATGGGAATGGCCAGTCGCAAAGGTAAATTGACCCAGCACTCCGTCAGCAAACCAATCATCAAATCCAACAAATGCACTGCTTGCGGTGTCTGTGTCAAATGGTGTCCGCCAAACGCCATTTCGATGCCCGATAAATTCGCCGTAATCGATCAGGCGGTTTGTATCGGTTGTGGCGAATGTCTGGCCGTATGCCGGTTCGGGTCAGTACGTTTTCAGTGGAATAGCACCAGTACGCATTTACAACAACAGATCGCCGAACATGCTTTGGGAATTGTCCGTCATAAAAAAGATCGAATCGGTTATTTGACCTTCATGATTAACATGACCAAAGACTGCGACTGTCAGACAGGCAGACAGATGCCGATAATGACTGACATTGGTGTTCTGGCGGGCACTGATCCGGTCGCTATCGATCAGGCTGTAATTGACCTGACCGGTCAGGTTGATTCTAAAAACGTCGCCCAACGCGCCTATCCTGCGATAGATTATACCGTCCAGCTTGAATACGGCGAGAAAATCGGATTGGGTAACCGGAAATATACGTTAATTGAAACCAGTTTTTAATATTTTACAATTATTATTGTAAAGCAATTTAGCAAAAGAAGTAATCGGGATTTTACTCACTTTATGATCCAAGTTTTTTTCTACGAAGCATTTCAGGAAGAAGCCGAATTGCTCAAGCGTTTTCTGCCTGAAAATATTAGCGCTGGATTCGACTGGCGCACCATTCAGGAAAGCGATCATTCGCACCCGCCGGCGGATTTGATTAGTATCCGAACTCAATCGCTAATTCCGGATTTATGGTTGCCGAATTTAAAAGGAATTCTCAGTCGCAGTACCGGTTACGATCATCTCATACCTTTTACTAAAATCAGCGAATCCGCAATCCAGGTCGGTTATCTCCCTCTATATTGCCACCGTGCGGTCGCGGAACAGGCGATCCTACTCAGTCTGGCGCTTATGCGAAAACTTCCACAACAATCCTGGAATTTTCAAAAATTCCATCGCGATGGATTGACCGGTCGGGAATGCGCCGGAAAAACGCTCCTGGTTGTGGGAGTCGGCAACATTGGTCATGAAGTCATTAAAATCGGAACCGGACTGGGAATGCAGGTCTTGGGAGTAGATATAGTTAAAAAGCATTGCGACGTAAATTACGTCACAATTGAAGAGGGATTAAGCCGAGCCGACGTTATTATCTGCGCTATGAATCTGACACCTGATAACCATAATTATTTTAATGCCGACCGGCTTCGTCAAACCAAATCCGATGTTATTTTTATCAATGTCGCCCGCGGTGAACAATCGCCTTCGACCGAATTACTAAAACTGCTACAGGGAAATCATCTCGGTGGCGTCGGACTGGATGTATTTAATGCCGAAAATGAACTGGCGATCGCTCTACGCAGTGGTAAATCCAGCCAGAACAAGGAAGTTCAAGCCACTCTGGCGCTGTCTAAAATGCCCAACGTCATCCTAACGCCGCACAATGCCTTTAACACTTTCGAGTCAGTTGAACGAAAAGCCGACCAGAGTGTCAACCAAATTCGGCATTTTCTTACAAACGGTCGATTTTTATGGCCGGTGCCGGTCGATGGTCAGCAGTAGATTTACCGCAAAGACACCCAGACCCAAAGACTGACTCACAATAAATATCAGATTTTAAAGTAAATATCACCGATTCGTCTCTGGCTAATGCAGAAGTAAGTACAGGCGGTTAATAATCTGGAAATCCTTCGTGTCTTAGTGGTAAAACTAAAACTGCTCGTCGTACTTCGTCCAGAGTTCATCGCCCAATTTCCAGGCTCGACTAACGACTTTGATGCCCCAATCAATGCTGTATTTAGTCAGGTAATTGCGAGCCGCTTTGGGATTATTTTTATATTGTTCCAAAGCCATGTGCTCGATATCAGCCTGTCGGTCTAATAATTCCTTTTGCATTGGACTCCAGACGGCAGTCACGTCATGACGCATATCGCCCCAGCGCTGAGCGGCCAGTGTTCCCACGCGGTTAAAAGCCCACCAGGCGGATTCCCGGTTGAAACCATTTGGTCGGCCATCGACTTTATAAGGCGGGGCTACATCGAAAATGCTACAGTACAACGGAATGTAAATCGAACTGGCGACGTTGTCCAGAGCCAGCCAGACTACCCCGCCGATTTCATCAGGTAACCAATCCCGCGACTGGGTGATCGTGGCATACATCGTATACCAGCGCGCGATCGGGCGTTCACCGCGCCAGCCCCAGCCGCCGTTGATTTTGAAAATATGATTCATATCGTAGGGCATAAACGGATTGGCAAACGGTGATATTTCGGTCATACCTTCCGCATTCGTCCAGGTGATATTTTTCACAAAATTATAGTCAGTGTTCTCGAAGTAATCATGGAAAATTGTAATCATTTTAGCTAAATCCACCAGCGTATCCGGTTTGACCGAAAACGGAAAATTCTCGGAATCAGGATGCAGTTTCAAGGAAGGCGCTACCAGATCGAATACGCGCCATTCGCGTCGCCGGGTCGAGAACGACTGGCGGCTATCCGGAGCATAAGCATAGACAAACTCGAAAGGGCCGTCTTTCGGATTCCACCATCCGCTGTCCTGCGCCACCTTAAAAACGTTATCAGAAGCCATGAAATAATCGCGATTTTTGAGATCAATCTGGCGAATGCGACTGCCGTTGGCGTTGACTGAAACGTGATCGTCCGGTACGCGCTGGGCGACCCAGATCGAACCGCAATTGCCTTTTCCCGGACCGACGATCTCAAGCGCCCAAACTTCATTTTTATCGGCAATCGTCAGACATTCACCTTCGTCGATCCAGCCGTACTTCTTGGTAAGTTCTCCGGCGAACTGAATCGCTTCGCGGGCAGTTGCGCAACGTTCTATCATCAGGCATACCAACTGCTGACAATCGATCAGACCTCTGTCCGAGTGCAAACTCGCGCGACCGCCGAAGGTTGATTCACCGATCGCCAACTGTTTTTCATTCATACAGGGATAAGCCGTATTGATAAAACCGTAGGTGCTAGCGGCTTGTGGAATTTCGCCAACCGGCAAATACTGATAGGTCGGCATAGCCAGGGAATCGTATTCGACCCGTTTCAGTATTGTGACCATCTCGCCCTTTTTATAACTTTTGGTTGGCACAATATCCAGCGAGGAGCGGGTGCGATGGCTGTCACAGGTATGGCTGGTCATTACGGCACCGTCACGGGAAGCCTTTTTCCCCACCATTACTGAAGTACAACCATCCGGATAACCGCCCTCCCAATCGGCTTTTTCGCCAGCGGTCCCAAACATTGCACCAAGACTGATTATTACAGAGGCAGTTAAAATTTCCCGTACATACAATTGTCTCATAATCGTCTCCCAAACAATTTTATAAAATATTTTAAACTTCTATTTCAACGACGTATTCTTTTTCCGGTTTCACATTCGGCACGTATTACCAGTTCATCGGAAATCTTTTGTTGCCTTTCGATTAATAGCTTCTCCTCACAGGTAGTCAGAGAACCATTTTCGATCACAATCTTTCCATTGACGATGACATAATCGACCGGTGACAGTAAAGCACAGAATATTAAAGACGCCAGCGGATCATGTTGCGCCCCGGCCAGTTCCAGCCGATCCAGCGAGACTAGTATCAGATCGGCACATTTCCCTTCCGCCAATTGACCAATATCGTCACGTCCCAGAACTGCCGCACCGCCGCGGGTGGCTATCCATAGAATTTCATCGGCCATCAGCCAGTTTTCCTGTTCCCGCAGATGAGAAAGTAACATTGCATTGCGCAATTCCAGCAACATGTTCGAGGTGTCGTTCGAGGCCGAACCATCCACCCCGAGACTGACGTTCACACCTGCATTCAGCATTTCCCGGATACGGGCAATCCCGGAACCCAGGCGCATATTGGAAGTAGGACAGTGGCTTACACCGCAACCGACTGTGCCCATTTCGGCAATTTCTTCAGCATTAAGATGAATCGCATGCGCAAACCAGGCGTTCGGCCGGATCCAGCCCAGCTTTTTCAATAATGCAAACGGTCTTAAACCATATTTCTCAATGCAGAATTTTTCTTCATCGAGTGTTTCCGCCAGATGGGTATGGATTTGTAAATTGTATTCGTCAGCCAATTTCACGGCTATTTTCATCAGATCGGCCGTAACCGAAAAAGGTGAACAGGGTGCTAGCGCAATGCGCGTCATTGCCCCCGGCGAATCATCATGGTACAATTTTATGATCCGACGAATGTCAGCCATAATCTCGTTCTCATCCTGAATTACGCTGTCAGGTGGCAGACCGCCCTCCGATTGACCGAGTGACATCGAACCCCGGGTCGGTTGAAAACGAATTCCCATTTCACGCGCCGATAAAATCGCCTGATCCAGCAGGTCTCTTCCGCTCTGTTTGGGATAAAGATACAGATGATCTGAAGTAGTTGTACACCCGGTTTTAAGAAGTTCGGCAATCGCAACCTGAGTGCTGACTTGAATCGCCGCATCAGTCATGCCCGCCCAGATTTTATAATTGATGGTCAACCAATCAAACAGGGATGCGCTTTCAGTGGCAAAAATATTACGCGTCAGGGTCTGGAAAAAATGGTGATGAGTGTTGATCAAACCCGGCAGAACCAGCATGCGACTTGCATTGATCATGATATCTGCGGTTCCGGAAAATGGAGATAAACCGATTGATTTGATGCGACCGTTTTCGATGTAGATATGCCCACCGCGAAAAGTGCGAATTTCACTGTTAACTGGACGTTCACCCGTCATCGGTGCACAGATCAGTGGATTTTGAATCAAGATTGTTTTGCTCATTTAGACCTCATAGTCAAGCCTGCGCAATGTAACTAAAAATTTACATGCGGCCAAGTGTTCATTCAATTTGTATCCTTGCCAGTCAATGTTTAAATTTGACCGCTTTTTTTGATATGGCGGTGTAGCTCAGTGGTCAGAGCAGCGGCTTCATAAGCCGTGTGTCGTAGGTTCAAATCCCACCACCGCTACGAGGGAGATCAAGTTTAAGGTTAAGATTAAGGTTAAGAGTGAAGGTTTTGGGAAGACAATCATTTTTCCGCATTTGTTGCTAATAAGTTGAGCGCAGAGATTAGGACAGCGACTTTATAAGCCGTGTGTCGTAGGTTCCCTGCCCGACAAATATTTTTTAGGCGGGCCTGCCCATCTGGCAACTGCCAGACATTCAGGCGGGAAATCCCACCACCGCTACGAGGGAGATCAAGGTTAAGGTTAAGGTTAAGGTTAAGAGTGAAGGTTTTGGGAAGACAATCATTTTTCCGCATTTGTTGCTAATAAGTTAAGCACAGAGATTAGGACAGTGACTTTATAAGCCGTGTGTCGTAGGTTCCCTGCCCGACAAATATTTTTTAGGCGGGCTTGCCCATCTGGCAACTGACGGGCATTCAGGCGGGAAATCCCACCACCGCTACGAGGGAGATCAAGTTTAAGATTAAGGTTAAGATTAAGATTAAGAGTGAAGGTTTTGGGAAGACAATCATTTTTCTGCATTTAAATTTCAATATTAACTGAACCTTTGTAATCTTCGGAACGGTTTATATTCTTCATTCCTATTACCTAGGTCACCTGCTAAAGTTTTCCCAATAAGTATATTGCCGTTAAGTAAAAATTTCCATAGATTCGAACGTTTTATGGGCTTTAGCAAGAATTGACAAATATTACGGTCGGTCAGGGATAATCATTCAACTCAAACCTAGCAATCATAACGCGGAGGCGTAATGTCTGAGAAATACATTTTAGCGCACGATATGGGTACCAGTTCGAATAAAGCCATGCTGGTCACACTTTACGGTGATATCGTTAATTCTACTAAAAAAGAATATCCACTCTATATCCCCCAGCCGGGATTTGGCGAACAGGAACCTTACGATTGGTGGAACGCGGTGTGCGAAACCTCATTAGCGATTATCGAGAAGGCCAGAGTGAACCCGCAAGACATTGTCGGGGTAACATTCTCCTCGCAGATGCAGGGTTTGGTGTTGGTAGATAAAGACGGCAAACCACTCCGCCGGGCAATTTCCTGGGTGGATACCCGGGCCGGCGATATCATGCGCGATCGCATCTGGACCCGACCGCGTATTATGGGATACAATATCTTCCGACTCATAAAATTTCTGACTATTACCGGTGGTTCTCCCGGTTTGGCAGGAAAAGACATTATCGGGAAAATTCTATGGTTAGAAAAATATGAACCTGGAGTCTGTGCCGCGACGTATAAATACCTTGATCCGAAAGATTTCATCATCTTCCAGTTAACCGGCAATTATGTCAAATCGACCGATCTGGCGGTGGTCTGGTGGTTAATGGATACCCGGAAGAAACGCAATTGCTGGAATCAACGATTATGTAAAATGACCGGAATTGATATCAATAAATTACCCGAGGTCAAAGAAAGCGCCGCAATCGCCGGTACAATCACTGAAGCCGCGGCCCGGGCGACTGGTCTCCGACCGGGAACACCGGTGATCACCGGCGCCGGAGATATCACGGCCTCGGCCCTGGGTTCCGGAGCAATCGAAAATGGCAAACTGCACGTTAGGATCGGTACAAGTGGAGGCGTAGCGGGTCATTTTACCAAACGCAAGATTGATCTGACGCATTATACCGGTTGCATCGGAAGTGCCTACCCCCAAAAATATTATCTGGGAATCGGCACTCAGGATACCATGGGAATCTGCCTCGAATGGGTCAAGAATAAAGTCATTTACCATGCCGAAAATTTAAAAAAAGAACATAACGTCGATAAAATTTACCAGATTCTTGATATTCTGGTGCAAAAAGTCAATCCGGGATGCGACGGCTTAATTTTTACGCCCTGGTTAGCAGGCGAGCGGTGTCCTCTGAATGACGATACCCTGCGCGGCGGTCTTTACAATCTCGGCCTGAGTCATACTCGTGATCATATTATCCGCGCCGTCTTCGAAGGTATTGCCATGAATGCCCGCTGGGCTATGGAAACAATGGAAAATTTATTCCAGCCCGTGACCGAACTAAACATTGTAGGTGGCGGCGCGCTGAGCGAAGTCTGGTGCCAGATCATTGCCGACGTTATGAATCGTCCGATTCATCAGGTCAGCGATCCGCAACAAGCGGCCGGTAAGGGAGTCGCCCTGCTAGCCAGCTGGTCGCTCGGTTATATTAAAACTTTCGAAGATATCGCTAATCATATCAAAATCCGGAAGACTTTTTATCCCAACCCGCAAAACCGCCAAATCTACGACCGGCAGTTTAAAGCCTTTAAAATGCTTTATAAACAAAACCGGAAGTGGTACGCGATGATGAACAGTAAAAATAAGTGAACCGGATGCGATGACCGCAGATTTTTCGGAGTTCTGTGCCAAATCCGCTACCACTCAGGCACACCAGATCCAGGTCAATAATAAGGTCAGTCTCAGGGTAATCACTTTCCAACCGTCCGTTACAATTCCTAACCCGATCGTAGTTTTCGTGCCCGGCTGGATTTCACTCATGTCTACATGGAAGAGTGTTCTACAAGACATGAGTCGCGATTTCGTAATTCATTATGTCGAAACCCGCGAAAAAAAATCGTCAGTCATTAACGGCCCGGTAAAATTCAGAGTAGCAGATTTTGCACAGGATATCAATGACTTGATCCGGTATCTGAATCTGGAAAACGATTGTTTCGTTCTGTGCGGTAGTTCTCTGGGTGCCACCGCGATTGTCGATACTTTTCGTTTTCTACAAAAGCGACCGCTCGGTTTGGCGTTGATTGGTATAAATGCCGAATTCAATATTCCAAACGGCTGGTTGAACGTCGTGCGATGCATTCCGCCAACTATATATTTGGCCTTCAAACCAGTTATTAAATGGTATCTGCGTAATTTCCGGCTTGACCTTGAAACTGATGCGGCTCAGTACCAGAAATACTGTCACAATATTGATAACGCCGATCCTTTTAAATTAAAAAAAGCGGCTTTGGCCTTTGCCGAATATACCATTTGGGATCGCCTGCCGGAAATTCAGGTGCCAACGATATTATTCGGGGCTTCGCACGACGGCCTGCACGATCTCGAAAACATCCGACGAATTCACACTTTACTACCGGGAAGTCATTATCTTGATCTTAAAACCAATAGTCGTACGCATAGCCCGGAGATGGTCGCGGCTCTGCGTGAATTTATTTCTCGGTTATCGCCCGTTTCTCGAGTTTGAAGATCATGCGCCCGAAACTGGCTTCGTTATCAATCATTAGCGGTAAGCGCAAAGGGTCCGCACTCAAGTAAATTATCATTTTGTTTTGATTCTTGAATAACTTTCCGTCTTCTGCGTAGGGTTCCAATACGAAACATTGAAAATCGCCGGCCGGGACTTTCAGCGACTGCACCTCACGAACAACCACATTGAAAAGACGAAATTTATCGTTATCGAAATTATTGAGCCTGATGATCCGTCCCGGAAACAAATACTCCGCCCGCATGCAATAGATCACTGAAAGCGCATCATGAACTTTCCCGGAAATTGCCAAAGTATCGCGCGAGGTATAGGCTTTTTTCGCATTATAATCAAATTGGGCCCGGTAATCCTTTTTATATTTCCCCTCCCGCAGGCGTTTTTCGTAACGCCGTGAAAACAGTCCGTTCAAATCAATCCAGGATTTCATCCGATCATTGACCCGATAAATTTTATCGAAAACCGCCACGGTTTCAGTTACCGATTCCACCTTATAAACCGGATAACCGTCCAGTGATTCGATGGCTTTGACAGTCATGGTCGAGTAGCCGACTTTTACGAAATTGAACCAGACTGAATATGTCAGCTCTTCACCGACTGCGAAATGACTGACCAGGCGGCTTTGGGCTGACGCTAAGTTCACGAGACTGAACCAGCCGATTATTAATAAATTCCGGGCAATTTTTACTAACATGACCGCATGGTTTTTTTCTGATTAGACGATTTTCGCATTGATTTGACGGCATGCCTGATCTTTCGCCGGCGGATCGCCGAACGTAAAGCCGTTTTGTTCCTATCAAGATTCTCATTATCGTATTTTTCAAGGAATAATAACCACAGGCAGTCCGGATGATCTTTAGTCAACCCACACTGACATAAATTCAATTTTGCTATGTCATGCATTTTCAAAGCCCGTGTTAGGAAAAATTTATGCTTCAGACGGTTTAGATCAATCAGGGCAATGTCGGCCGGATCGTGATTGTTTACCAGAAAATTACCCGGTGTCAGATCGTGATGTAGCATACCGCCAGAGTGCATTTTCTGGATCATAACGGCTATTGTTGCGACGATAGTTTTTTTATCGGCAGGTCTTGCATCCGAGTTTCGCAACCAGCGACGCGCCAGGATATAATTCTCTATTTTTTTCGTCAGTAGAAAATTACACCGAATGAATCCAAAACACCGCTGAGTGTAAACCGCCAACGGTTCCGGCACCTTAATTCCTCTCTTTAACAAACTGAGTGAGGCATCCCAGGATTTTTTGGCGCGCGAACGCATGACCGGACTCAGCCATTGCGAAATCCGGTTGCGCCAGCCAAACCATTTAATCACAAGTGGTTGTCTGATGCCGTTAATTTCCAGTTCGAATTCGGCTACAATGTTGACTTTATCTTTATAAATATGATCGGCATTGGTCCGGATCCAGTTGCGGTCGCACAACCGATCTTGCTGTTCAGGAGTGATCTTTTTGCCGTGTAAAGCCTGATAATACATCTCAGAACCAGACGCCGAATCTACGACGCACTTTAAATTTGCGATACAGGTTCAGCGGCTTCTTATTCAATTTTATCATATCGCGATTCTTGAGAAATTCATCAACGGCGTCCAATACACGCCGACTATTGGCTGTATCGGAATATGGATGAATTTGAGCCAGTGTGCGATGCCGGTTTTCGGAATATTCCTGCGGATTTTGCAGAGAATGATCAATGGCTATCCGCAAATTATCAACGGATTCAATATTGAGCGCCTTATTTTGCCGAACTTTCGCACCGACGGTCACGATCGGTTTATCCAACAACATAAATTCATAGACGATCGACGAAGTGTCTGAAATCAGTAAATCGGCCATTTGCATCAGGGCTATATTATCGTATCCGGCGTAAATCCGGAATTTATCCTGCGGCAATTTTTCAAAATGCCGGCGTTCTTCGACAGCCATCAGATCATGAAATTTGATAATCCATTGCTCGTCGGAACGAGGCAAATTGTATAGCACTTTTAACACCTCTTCTGAGGATTTAAATTTTGGGCTGAAGGTGGGAGCGTACAGAATGATTTTACATTGCGGATCGAGATTCATACGCCGACATAGCTGAGTGCGGTCAAACACTCTCAGAATCAGATCGACTTTCGGCCAGCCGGTTTCCATGACTTTAAAGTAACCATATTTCTCAGCTAACCGTCGAAATTTTTCCGTGATTAGAGGCCCGCTGGTACAGTACAAATCAAAAAAACCAGTAATTTTGTAATGGCCGCCTTTCTCTTCACATAATCCGTGGAAGATCTGCACCTTCAGGCCGGGAATTTTATCATGAACGAAATTGCCCGATACGAAAACAACCTCCGGCTGAAACTCAATCGCCTCATGAATCGAGTCGGTCGAACGTGCTTCGAAATCAATGAGTGCCTTTACTTTCGGTGTCGCGAAAATTAACGCCTGTCCCTGCCCGCTCCGTTGAATTTCTTCGTAAAGCGGACGAATTACGCTGATCGAATATGGTTTGGTAATAAAAAAGAGATGACGTTTCATTTATCGATCCGGTCGGCGGCGCTTTATATCGGCTACGATTCTTTCGGAAGCTTGACCGTCAACCGAACCGAGAAACAAATCGCGATTTTGGGTAAGTAAAGATTTCTTCTTTTCGGTATCATTCAAAGTAGCTTCCAGCACGTCCGGTAAATTCTCCGGTCGATCGAAGTGATAGGCAAAATCCAGTTTATCGAGAATAGTCGAATCGAGGCGCTGACGTTTGAATCGTTTAAAGAACAATCGATGTTTCCAACGCAATTTGACAAAATCGGCGATAATGATCGGTCTGCCGGTCGCGAGATATTCAAAAGCCGTCGATGACGCTTCCGACAATAACAGATCACTGCTAGCGAAAAGCGGAACGATGTTGTATTCTTCCACCGAGGCCAAACGAACATGTTCATATTTTTGGGCAAGTGCTTGCCAGAGTTCGCGCTGATGGCGATACTTGTTCATCAACCAGGCGAAATGATGCAGTTTAACAAGCAGATTAAAATCACGGGTTTGCCGGGCCAGTGTTTCGCCAAAAATTTCAATCGAACTCGGATAAAAGGTCGGGGCATACAGAATCGTCGGTTTGCCGGAATTCAACCGATATTTGGCCATATAATTCTCTTTGGTTTCGTTCGATGCCAGCAGGTCCAACTTCGGGAATCCGGTCACGATCAGTTCGGTCTCAACGCCGCGTCGGCGCAGTTCATCCAGTCGATACCTACTCTCAACATAACGCACATCGATGCGCGGATTATAATCGGTATAATAGCAGTTTTTGACACCGATCCCATGATAAAGCAACACCGCCAGAGTCGATGGATTACAATATTTTTCGATACCGTTACTCTTGCCAAAGAAAACTATATCGAAATGCTGATTTAAAATCTTTTCGATACGCTCTCTTTCCGTGTCGGCTTCAATAAAACGCCCTCCCAGATTGCCGATAATCCTCTGCGTCCATTCATAATCGGAACGACTTTTATCAATTACTGTCGAATAGAAAACCGTGAAATCACCATCGCGCTCCATGGCCTGCGCCACCGGCAGGAATTGCGGCAGATAATAAAGATGATGCAGATGAAAGAGGATTTTCACCATTTCCTAATTGCAAATTGCAAATTGCAAAAGTCAAATTTTAAATTTGAAATTTGAAATATGAAATATGAAATATGTTTACTCATCAATGCTGACGATTTTGGGATAGACTTGCTTACGGGCGCGCTCGAGATCTTCCGGAAAGTCAATTTCGATCACCGGTATCTTGGTTATATCTACCGAATACATGGCATGCCTATCGAGAATGCGGTCAACGGCGGCTTCGAAGAATGACATCTGTAAACCTTCGTCAATCACAGCCTTCAAGGTCGTCGCAAAATCAGCCGTCAGGGACGCGCCGAACTTAGCGATACCGACGAATTCACCTAAACACTCGGCCGGTTTGAGTTTCTTGCCGATGCGCAGGATGCGATCATCATCAGCTACGATTACCTTAACCTCTTCCTTGCCGCATGATTTGACCTCGACACCCAGCGCCGTTTCATAGGGCGCTTCCAGTAGTTTGCCGATCAGGCTGTAATGAAAAAGAACATCAGCATTGAAATAGAAGAAATCCTGACCGGCGAAATATTCGCGCGCCAGCCAGAGTGAGTAAACCGTATTCGTCGAAGCATAAAGCGGATTCTCGATATAGGAAATATTCATCGTTTTGTAATGACTACCGACTTTTTCCATAATCCGTTCTTTGAGATAACCGACCACGATCAACGCTTCTTCGATGCCGTAGCGTTGCAGGGCGTCCAGCTGATTCTCCAGCAAGGATTTATCTCCGATTTCAATCAGACATTTAGGGACCGAATCGGTCAGGGGCGCCAGGCGACGCGCGGCTCCGGCGGCCAGAATTACGGCTCTCATTTTTCTCTCCTGTTCAAAATAACCAGAATTTCAATTTCTGCGCCTAATTTATATTCTTTAACCGGTAAAAACTAACTGTGGCTTTTTACATTCAAGATAAATTTCGCCGCTCTTTCAGTCGCCCTGCCATCCAGATGGTAAAAACAATTCTGGCGCACTTCAGCGATGTGAGATTTAAACTGATCGGTAGTAAAACTGCGTTCAATCACATCCAGAATATTATCTTTTTCAATATCGAATACCAGACTACAGCGTTTAATACTAAAGCGATCTTCGGGTTCGAAAACATCTTTACTTGAGGTTTTATTGATTATCAAAGGCCGATCCATGATTAAAAAATCATACATTACTGATGAGGAATCAGAAATCATAAGGTCAGTGAATGTAATATTATCGATAATATTCATAATCGAATTATCGACGAAATAGACGTTCTGGATTTGTTTCTCCCGGCAATAATTTTTAACGATTCCGATATTCTGATCGTCATTGGTATGTGGACGGATAATCAGATTATAGTGTTGTGATATGGTATCGCAAAACAACCGGTGATGAGTCATTAAAGTCCCGCCGCCCCATTTCCAGGTCGGCGCAAAAAGGATATTCCTTCGGCCATTATCTGGAACGCCGGCTTGTTTCATTAAGGCTGATCGATCATATTGATTGTTAATAATTTTATCAAAGCGTAAATGTCCGATTTCGACTAACTGCCCCGGTTTTAAAACGATATCGCTTTCTTCACAGGCTTTAATGACCTTCTGTCGATCTTTTTCTCCGGACAGCATCCAGTAATCCCAATGATCTAACATCGGTGGTAATTCGGTTCGCTTTCCCCCCACCTTAAAGCGTTTATCGCAAACACCGTGATAAAATTGGAAAGTAATATATGAACGCTTAGAACGCGGTGGAATCGGCCACATCGTAGTGCAAATTAATTTTTCCAGATCTGATGGATATAATCCGAAGTAAAAGTGCTTGACTGAACCGCTTTCACAGCCCGGAAACAAATTAGCCATTTGGCGGTGAAAACTACGCAGGTCGCGTGTTTTTTGAAATAAATAGGTTTTCCATTTCCGGAATGGATAAATTTTGGCTATTCGGTTTCTTTCAATCTCCCAGGTCAGAAATTTTCCACCGATTGCCTGCCAGAGCGGCGCCACACTGGTAAACTGACTGGCTTTGCGAGCTAAATAATAAATACCTTCCGAATTCATTCGATTTTTCTCCTCGTGGATTTAAGCATCGCGAACAATTGATAAGTCATCTTTCGTACAGTCCCATACCCTGACCGGAGTACGCCAATCACCAAAACAGTAAGTGAGATATTCATCAGTCAATTTAGGTACTGAATAATTCTTTTTATTGAATTTCACAGCTGTCAATACATCAGTAAATCGAGATGGCACAGCCTTTTTAGTATGGTGATGTACTCCAATTATCCAATAGTTTAAATCGTTCCACTTTCTTTGAATAAAAATATCCAGAATAACCCGGCTTTTAAAAAAAATATACTTGGATGCATAGATCTTTATTAAACGAATTTCTCCTTTCTTAAAAGGGGGGTCATCTCTTTTATGATATCTTATCCGCGCTAATAATCCTCGCCGGAAAAATTTTGGTAAAATCTGCATAAGACGATCAAGATCTTCCGAATGGATAGAAATATCCAGATCATTATCCCAGGGTAAAAGCCGATTTTCCCGAATAATGCCGATCAGAGTTCCACCCTCCAACCAATAAGAAATATCATATCTTTCAAGTAGTCTTGTTGTTCGTTTAAGAACCTTAAGCGCCTTTTTCAGATATCTTTTATCCAGGGTAATACTACTCGTCATGTTTTTAATCCGCTATTCCAATTTTTTTTAACAACGAATCCCGTACTCTCTCGGATGCTTTCCCATCCAATCGATAAAGCATATCATTGATATATTTTTCCCGAATTGTAATAAAAGGATCCGGTTCATCAAAACATTTCGCCATAGTTACCGGCAAGCTCTTAGGCTTGTTGATATGATAACAGAAATCAGTCAGATTACCATGCATCTCGGGATCTAGGCGTCGACGATATATCCGATCCGGTAAAATAAAATGTCCGAATTTCCTCTTGTAAAAGTCACAGATTATTACAGGTTTGCGCAAGGCCATGAATTCATAAATGGTCGAAGAGGCTTCCGTCAATAATACATCCGCGGCTTGAAACAGGTCGATGATATTATAATGTTCCGGTTCGATGATCACTACGTGGGGATATTTTTTACGAATCCTGGAGGCTAGCCTGACATGCCGACGCAGATTGACGCCGCTGAATTTTTCCATAAAATAGGACCACTGATGCAATTTAATGATCAGGTTAATTTCGTGAGCCATTTCCGGCAACTTCAATCCGAAAGATTCAAAACTACTTGGATAAAAGGTCGGCCCGTACAAGAGCGTCTTTCTCTGTGGATCGAGTCCTAGTGAGGTCAGAATTTTTTCGCGACCGGCCATCTGACCATTGAAGAGTGGGTCGATCTTGGTGAAACCGGTCAACTCCAGGTCGGTTGTGACACCCTTTTCACGCAACTGCTGAACCCGGAAAGGACCTTCCACAAAGCGGACATTCAGTCTCTGGTTATTATCCCGCCAATAGGAAGGCTTGACTCCGATTCCGTGATAGATCATCCCGACAATTGTCCGGTCACTGACCATTTTTCGGATTGGATAACGCGACCAGCCACAGATGAAAAAATCCGGATCAAGTTCCCGGATTTTACGCGCCCGTTCTTCCTCGTTATCCGCGAAAATACATTGCAGATTACGCTTTCGCAGAATCCTTTGCGTCAGGATTTGTTCATCCGGCAGGTTGTCGCTGGAGGTGGTCAGAAAAATATCAAAGCGGTTATCCTTTGACAATAAGTCGATGACCGGATCGAACTGCGGTAAATGATATAGGTGGTAAGCGTCGAATACGATGCGGTAGGCCATTATTTCTTCTTATTTAATTGATCAAAATAGCGGTTAAATTTAATAATCTGGACTGGTTCAGCAATGAAATTTCAGATTTTCCTGAACCCTTCCGAAGGTCGATCTCAGTTCGCACCGGCAGTCTGATATTTCGTCAGTAAATCCCGATAGGATTCCTCTTTTGGATTAATTTCCACGGCTTTCTGCATAGCCTGAATGGCTTCGTCGATTCGTCCATCTGCAAACAGCAATTGCGCAAGGGTGTCCCAGATCGCATCGGCGGAAGGTTCCAGTTCTACAGCCTTTCTGGCAAATTGAATTCCCCGCGTATATTTAGCAGTGATTTTATTCTGGAAAATGTACCAGGCATAGGCGTTCATTAAATCAGCCGATTGCGGCAGTTTTTCAAGAGCTACTTCATAGGTCGCCAGTACATTTGGCTGATCTTGTTTTTTGCTGTGATATCGGATAATATTTCGGTAAGCCTGTTCGATCCATCGCTCATCAGTGCATTTACTAATGAAGTTCTCAATCGGCGTAATGTCACCGGAGATTTGATAATCGCAATAAGCCAGATTATAGAGTATTTCGGTCTTTTTGCCTTTGATGTTTTCCGGATCGAGTTTCAGAATCCTTCGGGCGTATTGTTGCATGGTCTGAAAATCATTGCGGTCTTCAAATTTTTTCATAACGTTATAATTGGCATCGAAATTGTCCGGATCATTTTCCATTTTTTTCAGATAATCGCCAAGGGTGCCCCGACCTTCTGTGTAATCTTTCAAGATCTGAAAGTACTCATCCTTATTACCGCCGAAGCCAACGATCCGGTCGATTTCCTCACCGCTGGAGGTCATTAATATAACAGTCGGATAGCCCGGATATTTATACTCGTCACGCAGTTGTTTGCCTTCTAAACTGTCACCGTTAATCTTAACGCTGATAAAATGTTCATTGATATATCTACCAACCGCTTTGTCCGTGTGAACCAACTGGTTCAACTGCTTGCAGGCGCCTCACCACTCGGTGTAGAAATAAGTCAGGAGTAACTTTTGTTCGGATTGAGCTTTCTGTTGCGCCGCTTCGAAATTCATTTTTTCGAACCGGATGCCAACTTGACGTTGACAAAAACTGAGAGCAAGAGTTATGAATGCAATTACACCGATTTTTTTCATATTGTCTCCTATCACTTTAATAACCGGCACGAATTTAATGAAAATATCAGAATCGGTGGAAACATTTAAAGGAGATATATAAAGATTCTAGAAAATTAGGACCATTTAGAAAATTGACAGGTCATTTTAAGTAGGTTTCATTACCAAGTAGATATACGAATTTTTCATTAAAAAGTATATTGCAAATGGACATAGAAGACGTCTGAATTCGTACTAGCAACGCCTTCATCATATTGGACTCCCTGGTAGTTCAATACTATTTCGACATCTTTAAGAATCTTATAACCAATTCCAATGATTTCCCTAAAGTGTGCGTTTTTTTCGGTCTGTGTATCCGGATCAAACCGGTCTAGCCGGCCGATGAGTGACCATTTCGGAGTTAATTTAAAAATACTGTATACAGAATATCCTAAAAAATCAACTTTCTGGGTATTTACCTGATCGTTTCCCGTCGAGATTTCCGCACCAAGGTCGAAGGACTCAGACTCAAATGAGGCAAATCCCGTCATCACGGTCGTGGATTTATACTGATCATGTTGAATGTGAGAGGTGAATCCCGTCAATTTCAATTCAGGTACTTTTTTCGGAAAAGGTTGCAAAGTGAGCCTTCCATATAATCCTTTGTGTTTCCCAATCTCGGCTTGATTATATCCTTCCCCATTCACGAATGACACCGCATACTCGCCAAAATCACCGGGCAATTGACCAATAATTTTTATACCTAAATCAGAAGAAGTCTGTTTCTGTTCGAAATCGGTCAGCATTTTAGCGACAGATCGATAACCCCAAATATCTTCCTGAAATGCCAGCAGGGGGACGTAATGTAGACCCAATAACATTTTAATCTTCCAAGATGGTTTCCGCAATTCAAGATAGGCATATTTCAAAAATAGCCGATAAAATTGTTTTTCTTGGGTATTGGATACGCGACCGATATCGGTCGTAATCCGAACTCCAATATTTTCGCTTAGATTCCTGCGATAGGTCAGGTACAATCGGGACAGATCAAAACCGTTTTTATCTAGTGCACCTTCGGATAAATCATAGTAATAGTAACTATAAACCAAACCTGAGATATTGACATTGGAAGACTGTTGAGCCATTGACTTATTCGATACTAAAACAACTAAACATAACAATATATAAAAACCAAAATATCTTTTATTTTCCATATTAAGTTATACCCCTGTCATGAATTTACGATCCAATCTTTAAGCGATTCGTCAAGTGTAAAAATCTAATCATTACCTATTTTTCATTATTAGCAAATCTAAAATGAGTCACATATACAATTGCTACGGTAACAGCCACGAGGATTGATAGAATCGCCCAGAAAATAAACACGGGAGTCCAACTCCCTCCAGATGTTGTGACTAAAACCGGAATGATTACACCAATTAAGACCGTCCCAATATAACCCATTCCATCGATGAACCCAGCAGAAGCCGCAACTACTTGTTTATCAGTAAACCGAGAGGGCATAGTTGTGACTAAAAATACATGCGGTCCGTACAAGAAAAAACTACCGATCAACAAGACTATAGTAGCTAGTAAGCCCTTAGTGAATGGAAAAATGATAAAACTGATTGCCAAACAGGTTAAAAATACCACCGAAATCAGATCCTTTTTAATTTTAAACTGATTATAAACAAGTGTCCCAAAGACTCCAGCCACCGGAATCAAAAATACATTCAGGCCCACTTTTCCCATTTGTTGAACAGTTAAATTGTCAGATTGAAATAAGTACAAAGGTATCCAGGTAATGACACCATAGCGCACCATATTCAACAAACATAGCGATAAGCCACTTAAAATGATAGGTAAAGATAAGGTACTTTTAATCTGGGAATTTACTTTTTGGGAAGGAATCGGTTTGACTTCCGGCATTGTCAAAAGTAATAATACGCCTCTCGCAAAAAGAAATCCACTCGCAATGAAAAAGCCTGCTCTCCATCCCCAGGCTCCCACCGAATAAGCCGTAATCAACCAGGCGATTGAATTCCCGGCTTGATAAGATGTACCCAATATGGTTGTGGTGCGTTCTCTATCATGACGCTGAGTCAATGCATTTGCCCTGACACAAGAGGACCAACCCATTGATTGAAAGAGACCATCCATAACTTCACCAATAAATAACACGAAAAAATATCCACCGGAAAATCCCAGAATTGTATTCATTATCGATGATCCGATTAGACCAACTGACACATAAACAAAAGGATTGTAGCGTTCTGAAATCTGACCATGTAAAAATTGTCCAAAAGCGTATGCAAAGAAAAAGCCACTCGAGACTAATCCCACATTATACAAACTCAGATTACTGTAGGTGGCTAACAATGCGGGAACGACGATACTCAAGTTCACTTTCCCGAAATAGTAGATCGCGTAAGACGACCAAATATTCCAAAATACTTTCTTGTTTTCCATTTCTAATTCCTTTAACTGATTAATTGTTTATGAGTGTATCTTGAAAGAATCATATTTTATAATTCTTATATGTGATTGCTATGATTTTCCTTTAATATTCGATCCTTTATCCCGCTTGATGACTGAGACGGAAAGTAGGGTATAACGATTACCTGCCCGTTAATACTCTTCATAAATTCCCTTTCCTTTTCAATTTCTTCAGGATCGTGACTTGAACTTTCCATCAGAATATCCGGCTTTATTTTCATAATATTCGGAAGCGGCGAATAGGTCTCCTGCGCAACTACTAAATCAACGTATTTAATGGCACCCGCCAATTCAAGCCTTTCATCTAAAGATAAAATTGGTTTTTTTTTCTTTTCCATAACAGCTTCATCAGTCAGAATTCCAACAATCAATTTTCCATCCGGACCGGCAATGGCTTTGGCATTTTTCATCATTAAAAGATGGCCACGGTGCACTATATCCAATACATAATACGAATAAACGATTTTCATCTTTATCTCCCTATTATTTCGTCGACAAGTTTCCAGGCATTTCGATAATCTTCAAAGGTATCCACATCAATCCAGGTTCTCCAAATCTCTAACGCATTTACTTTTTCTCCTCGATTTAGGAGCTCCTGGACAAAATCTAAGAAGGAAGCTGTTCGAATATGATCGGAATTATGAAAGTTACAATCAGGATCAATACAGTAAATTTTATCATATATATCTCTCAGAATTGAACAAGCCTTACTTGACAATCTGGCTAAACCGATAAATTCAGATGTCGCGAAAGTTTCTGATATATTTACTCCAATTGATTCAACCTTAATATCTGATCCGTTTTCCGAAACGGTTGTCAATTCAGGAGGAGAAGGATGGTCTTCCTGACCCTCCTGATAGCGTTTTTTCCAACCTCTATCTACGACCAAGGTCGTGTTATTGTGAGTTTCAATTAATTTTTTTAAGATGTCTGCTCCGAAGAGAATATCACCGTATAAGATTATTGTATCCGTATTCATAAAATCTTTTGCCATGAACAGAGAAGCTAAAATGCCGGTATTTTCATAATCATCATTATCAAAGTAAGTCAGACCTGGTAGGTTAATTTGCTCCTTTTTATAACCGCGTACCACGGCAATATTATTGATTCTTACCGATCTAAGCATCTCAATCTGTCGCTCAAGAATAGTCTGGCCTTTAATATCCAATAAAGTTTTAGGTATGTTTTCTGTAAGGGGCAGTAAGATTTTATCTTTGCTAGCCGCTAAGATAATGGCTTTGATTTTTTCACCTTCTCTCAGCACTGGTTCTCGTCTTATTTCTTCATCCAATTTGGTCCGGATCCATTCCGAGAAATTAAGGTTTTTAGATTTCAGCCATTGCTCGTGCTGCAATGAGATTTTGATGGTCTTAGATATTTTAGTCATATTTTATGTAAGTATGTACGTACATATGCATATTTTAGGGACAATTGTTCGAACATTCAATAAAAATCTGAACTCTGATTACAGAGTTCTAAATTATTTTTCTAATAAAGCCAAACTAAACTTTTATTTTCGAATGCAAATACACTTAAATTGTCTTTTCGGGAAATCTAAAAATTATTGATATTCATAAACCCTGATTTGGATTAAACAAATCGGTATTATCCGAATTGATATTCACGATTATCATATCAATCATAATCCACAATAATATCCTGCTTTAACAGACAATAAGAAATATTCCCACGTGAAATTGGAGTAAAAGTACCAAATAAAACGGCTGAGTAAGGATTATTTACCCAGCCGCAGTCATTGAAATAAAGTTGGCATTGCTAAGATTCGGGATTTTTTTCCAGCCGTCTTACCGCTAAATCCTCCTCGATTTTGGCCATCATCAGATTATTGAGTGGATAGAAAACCATCAGCAGAATCCCAATCGCACCGGCAATGGAAGGATAGATACTCATTACCAGACGAATTCCCATCAGACTCCTGGCGCTTTGGGCTACATTAGGTTCAAAACCGTAAATGGCTAAAATCCAGGCCAGGATCGCTCCACCCAGGGCGATACCCAGTTTCAGTGCAAATAATGATACCGCCATAATCAAAGCGGTAGCGCGGCGACCGGTTTTCCACTCGGAATAATCGGCCGTATCGGTATAAATCGCCCACTGCAAAACCGAAAACGGTCCGACTGCAAAAGACGCGATGATCTGGAATGTGAACATCCAAATGACATCCTGCGGTTTAAGAATAAAGAACAGGACGGTGAATATGGTCGAAATTCCCAAACAGCCATAATAGCTTCTGGCTTTCCCGAATCTCTTACTGAAGAAACTGGTCACTAACGATCCAACGATTGTCATCGCGGTACCGACCAGCATAAAGACCGAGGTTAAAGCCTGGTATGAGAAAGTGCTGGTTTTACCAAAAAATGTCAATTGCTGATCCTGCACAAAGTATTTGAAATAATAAACTATACTGCCACCCTTGATTACATTAAATAGCAATTGAAAGACCGTTGCCAGGCCGATCAGCACCCAGGGTTTGTTTTTGATCAGATCGCCCAGATCCTGTTTTAAGGGATTTCTTTCTTCCTTGACTGGTTTGACACGTTCTTTGGTCGTTGCGAAAGTCGTGACCCAGAGTACTACCGCCAGAGCCGATATCAAAGCCATTGTCCATTGCCAGCCGGCATTATCGTTACCTTTTCCAAAAACGGTAACGAGTTTCAGAACAGCAAACTGGACAATGAACTGTCCCACGAAGGCGGCTACGAAGCGGAAAGTCGAGACGACCGTACGCTCCTGGGAATTAGGCGAAATCACGCCCATCAGAGCCGCGTACGGAACGTTGATGACCGTATAAACCATCATCATCAGGTTATAGGTGATAAAGGCATAAATCACTTTACCCTGAACACTGAAATCCGGCGTAATGAACATGATGAAACCAAAAATACCAAATGGCAAAGCGGTATAAAGCAGAAACGGTCGGAACTTACCCATTTTCGTGTTGGTACGATCGGCTAAGGCACCCATCATCGGATCATTCACTGCATCCCAAATCCGGCCGATTAAAAAAATTGTCGCCACAGATGAGGCGGGAATGCCAAATACATCCGTATAAAAATATAGCAGAAAGAAGATAAAAGTCTGGAAAAAAAGATTCGAAGCCGTATCTCCCAGACTAAAGCCGATTTTCTCTTTTAGTTTAAGTACTCCGGTTTTTTCTATCATGATGTACCTTTCGCTATTATTATTTCAAACGTTAGTGAATTTTCCAGTGGAATCAAAGTCTCTATTTCATCAATACAGTCACAAATTTCTGCAACGGCTCAGAATCGACCTGAATACTTTTAGTTTGTCTCTGCATTTCTCTAATGTGCTGAATAACCAGCTGGGTCAGAACGGCCCCTGGTCGTGGATATGCGGCAACGATATAATGCGGGCGGGGAATCGATTCACCATTCTCCTGCTCCAGCTCGGCGCGCAGATTATCCGGCGAGATCAGTGAATTGCCGTACTCAAAAATGACCTTGTCCATGGCCTTGTAAACTTCTTTACTTTCTTCCGTCAGACCATAATAATCCAGTAACTGAGCAAACACATAATTGGAAGTCGTATAAACGTCCTGGCCTTGTTCCGACTCGACTTTGCCTCCGTCTTCGGTGCGGCACATCGCCCAGCCCATGAAGGTGCGATTGTTATCATAGATCGTCTTAAGAATCTGCCTCACCCGCTCTTCCGGGATAAAAGGCTCTTCACCCATTGCAATCAAGGACCAGATCGCATCTAACTGATTGAGCCAGATATCGGTATTGGTTTCGTCTGTCTCAGGATCAAAACAGGTAACATAATACTGCAGTTTTTTACCCTGGCTGTTGTTTGTATCTCTCCATAGCTTCTCGAATTTCAGCGAGACTTTATCAAATATGTCCTGGTACTGTTTTTGAGCCGCAGTGTCTTTCATGATCTCGGCCATTCTGATCATCGCCCGGCAACCTGCCATGAAAATTGTGGCATCGTAGGCATCTACCCCGAATAATGTCAGGTTGTCAAAAGTGTTTTTAACTTCGCCGGGATTACCTTCCGGGATACCATCGCTGTCGAAATCGAGTTCCTCTAAATGGTCAAAACCGAATTTAAGTGTTTTCCAGTTCTTCTTTAGAAAACCGGTATTGCCGGTGAATTTGACATTGCGCAATACGCGCGTCGCTAGTTTTGGAAAAAGATCCACCCAATAGTTATTATTATACCAGGCATAATCGCTGACATTGCGCAGGGCGTGACCTTTTGGCAGAGCGCCCAAATCGTGCGCCACACTGCCTTTAACTTTAAAAGCGTCCCGAATCTGGGTCAGCGAAATACCTTCATATTCCTCCGGATATTTCTCAAAATGCTGACGGGCTTCGGTAAAAGAGGCGTGCAGATGATAAAATCGCGGCGTGGGATCTTCTGCCAGAATCGAGTTAACGAAACTCTGACAGAGTTCCTCCTCAATTTTCGGAAAGAGAAACAGCAACACCATCGAATACCAGTCAACGTCCGATGGGTTTATATAGGCATAGTCGAAACATTCCAGGAAACGAGCGGTCTGGTTAGCATTCCGATCTTCGATCCAGACACAGGCGTTCGATAATGGAAAACTGAATTCATTGAGGATTAGTCGGGTAATTCGTAAAGCGCCTTCCTTATCCTTGCTATAAGCCGGATTTTTACGGATTAATTCATAAATCCGGTTCTGCAGGTTCAGCGCGTGAGTCAGCCATTCGGAATAATTTTCCAGGGCGATTTTAAGCATTTCGATCGTCCGGATAGACTTATCGTGGAATAACTTGACATACTTCCGTTCGAATTCTTTCCCGTCGATGAAGCGCTGTTGCGGAAAATCCAGCGCGACGGCAAACGGAATTTTTATATTCTGATTTGATTCCAGTGTAAAATGCAGACTGATCGCCGCCCCGTAATCCTGATACGGAATGATTTTCCGCTTCTCATAAAAACTGCCATCATCATTAAGTAATAAATCCTGCTTCAGGCGGTTCAGGCAAAAACTCGGATGGGTATCGATATCAACGCCGTCCATTTCCGGTACAGCGATCGCCATTCTGTCGTGGCACTCTTGACTGCCCATAATGACGCCCTTTATTCCAGCGCCAGTGAAGGCTTCATGAACCTGTCCCTTAATGGGATCTGAGCAGACATACACCGTGTCCTGATCGGTCGGTTTTAATTCCTTTTCCTGAAGATTGACCAGCGAAGGTCGTGGTAATACCAGAGTAATTTCCTGAGCTTTATCGGAAGTATTTTTAATTTCAAATTCCTCTACACCAACGGGTATGAGAGCCTGATCATTGCCGGACAGCAAAGGTGAAATCATACGCCGAATCACGGTCACTTTCCCCAGTTGGAAAGTCATCTCCGCTAGCGGAGTTGCAATTGAAATTGAAACTATATCCTCGCTGACAGACGGGTGATAGTAATTCCTCAATGCCGGTATATCATCCGGTCCTTCAACATTTCGAGGGTCTTTGGCGGTAAGCATGAAATATACATCACGTTCGTCTTCGGCATCTGGATCTGCCGCGATTTTGATAAACGGAGCCGAACCCAGCTGAATAGCATTCTGGTTTAGTAGGATTATTCGACCGGCGTTGTTCAGTCGATTATATAGACCTTGTGGTGAAATACCTATCGAACAGGTCGGGGCACCCTCCAGAGCAATAGTCTGTGGAAATTGCAGGGTTTTGGACATTCCCTGATGGTGTACCGTCATCTTGTTATCGTCATAAATTCTCGATATTTGTTTCCCCGTGATGGTAAAGACATCGCTGATTTTGATTTTCTCCATACTATTATTTCCGTTTAATTTTTTCAAGTCTTCCTGGCCAACATTCCTTAACAATAAGAAAGGTTCAGCGGATGTTTTTTGGGTGCTTTCAGGATTTTGGCCGAATCTGTTTCCTGTTTCCCTAATTTCACGGGTAGTTTAGTCGTCGGACAGGGTTTGATTTTCCCAAAAAGCAGGTCGGTCGAAACCCGGATAGAATCCGGCGTGCCGCTGAAATTGCACACCGCTACATCGGCTTCCGCAGTTGTCCCTTCAATATAGGGATTATTGGTAACTACAACAACATTATGACCGGCTTCCTTCAGCTTCTTTACCAGTAGTTGATTGTTCCCGGTCTTAACGATTCGCGCATAATAGTTGGTCATTACCACGAGATCGACCTGTTTGGCTAATTCCAGACACTCCTTAATTTCATCTTCAAAGGCTGAAAAAGCCGTGTCGGCTAATATCAGGTTCTGGTTATGGTTGACCATCGCCTCGCAGAACATGTGGGTATGGCAATACGGGTCTTTGCCAAGGAATTCATATGGTATCCGCTGTTCGATCACCAGCATTTTCTGTTTGGGATTTAGTGGCAACATTTTTTTATCGTCACGCACGATAATCAAGGCTTTTTGAGCCACCTTCCAGGAGAAATCGATCACTTTTTTATCGGTTGTAATGGTCCGCGTTTTCTCGGAGTCTTTTTTCCCGGCGGTTGCGAACAATCCCTGATCATATTTCATTTTCAGGAGACGCTCCACCGACTGATCGATGCGGGCTTCAGTCAGTTCGCCTCTTTCGATTGCCATTTTAATTCCGAAGAAACACTGCGAACGGGATTCGTCATCGGCTTTGAGCAGAATGGTATCACATCCGGCTTTAATCGCCATTGCGCAGGCTTGTGGGAGAGGCCATTTTTTAAGAATGGCCGCCATTCCGATCGCATCGGATACAATCACACCCTTGAACCCGAGTTCTTCGCGCAGAAGCCCGGTCAGGATTCGCGACGAAAGCGTAGTTGGATACTGATCGTCATAAGCCGGATAGACGGAGTGTCCGGTCATGATAGCCATCACTCCAGCATCGATGGCGGCTTTGAAAGGAATCAATTCGACTTCATGCATTCTTTTCTTTTCGAGATTGAGAACTTCCAGCACGTCATGAGCATCGGTTCCTGAATCGCCTCTTCCGGGAAAATGCTTGGCGGTAGCCGCAATTCCATTATCCTGGAGACCTTTAATCAGGGCTACGGCGTGTCGGGCACAGACTTCCGGATCATCTCCGAAGGAGCGAACTCCAATTTCCGGATTTTTGGGATTGGTATTGACATCGCAGACCGGTGAATACATCTGGGTAACGCCGATCGCGGTCAACATCTTGGCAATGGTAGCCCCGATTTCGTAAGTCAGTTTCTCATCGCCGATTGCCGCCATACCCATAGGACCGGGAAACTGGCGAATACCGCCGGCCATATAATCATTTTTAAAATCGCCTTCAAAATCAATAGTCATATGCAATGGAATTCCGCTTGGTCTACTCATCGCGATTTTCTGCAGGCGATTCAAATCCTTAGTATAATCTTCCGGCGTAATACTGATGCCAAAGGTTTTACCATTAAAGTAATTATTGGCAATGGTAAAATAATCCTTTGGTTTCTTAAAGGTTTTATCAATCTGGGAGTTACCCCAGTATAAGTTTTTACAGGTCTCAAGCGCATAAGGTTCGAGGCAAAGACCGCCACAATACAGACGTGTAATTTGCTCTATTCCACTGGGTGTCAGCATCGTACCGCGTCGTGTGAAGGTCAGTAATTGGCCGATTTTTTCCATGAGGGTCATAGCGGCTATTTTTTTCTTAATAAAGGCTTCTTTCTCTTTGGACATTACCCGATCTCCTATTATTTATGATTCCCATTTACCACGATTATCAGGACCAACCCAGAACTCGCGCTCTTTTTTCCAACCCCGTTCGTCGATTTTCAAATCCTTGGTCTTCCAGCCAGTTTCAATCCGCCTGGTCAGGTCTTTAAATCCCTTATTCCAGGTCAAACCATCAGGAACAGTCACGTTCATACTGCCGGCGGCATTAGCATAACGTAAACAGGATTCGATGCTATGTCCCCAGACAAAAGCCGAAAGGAATCCGGCAATAGCCGAATCGCCGGAACCCAGCGCACCGACGAATTTCTCTTCCTGATAAACCGGGAACCAGAGTTCCCGATTAGCCCAATTTTCCAAGTCACTACATCCCGCCGCACCCATTTTTTTCAATCGATCCTGATCGGCCGTACGAATGTAAAGTCCGCGACTGCCGCATTTAACCATAGCGACGGCCGCACCCATACGGATTAAGTCACCACCCATGGCAGAAATTTCCTTGACAGTCATATGATCCAGAACGCTTTCTTTAGGACCTAACTGAGCCTTTTTTTCAAGGAATTTCTCTTTATACAGAAAATAGAACAACTCTTCGGCACTTGGTACCATGATATCGGACAACGGAACCCAATTCGTCAGAATAGCTTTCCAGTCAACCTGACCGGCGTAGCTATTTACATCCGGCAAAGAAAGGTCGAGGGTAGTGGTTGTTCCCAGCTCTTTAGTTTTTTTGAGGATTCTGGTTAATTCGGCACCGGTATCCTCATAAAGTTTGCGCATCCATGGTGGGTAACCGAAGAGCATCAGTTTGGAATGAGCTACCAGATCGAAATCCATATCGTCATAACCAAAGGTGTCATTCGCACCACAATGATGCAGGTAAAATCGGTCAATGCCGGGAATGCATATCGCTATGGTATAGGAGGTCGACTCTCCGTCTACCATATGAATGCCTTTAAAATGACCTTCATGTTCCTCGTACCAGATTAAAATCTGACGACCAAAGTCGTCATTCCCGACCTTCCCGATCAATTCGGTTTTCACTCCCAGCCGCCGGATCGATACTCCGGCATTAGTAACCGGTCCGCCACCGACAACAACACATTCGCCCATATTGATCATTTTACCCGGAACCAGCACATCCGTCATTTTATCGACATTACCTTCAATAGTAAAGGCGGGTATTAAATCCAGACAGGTATGTCCGGCGGCAACAATTTCAAGGTCTCTTTTCTTTTCCATTTTCAACTCTTCCTGATATAATTCTACACAATTGCGACCAATCAAATCCTGAATACAGATTAACTGATTTTTAATTTTCTTATTTTATTTATTTCGTCAAAATAAATCTTAATTATCTCCCCAATTTATTTAGTCTTGCGGTGCAACCCGGTTTTAATTACGGCTTCGAGAGCCAGTTTCGGTTGGCACTGACGATCAAACAGCATCGGATAATCCACCCTCCCCCTTATTGGTAAATAACTGCGCCAGGCTTGCCGATCATGAACCGCCCAAAACGTCACCCGACTTATTTTATCACGATGCTTCATGAAAACGGCAAACAACTCGGCATAGCGGTCAGCCAGCTTCTTTTGCATGGAATCTGGTAGACCATTAGGATAAGGATTGTACTTTTTCCGGGTCTCAGGATCGAAGATGGAAAGATCAACCATTTTCGAGTCGACCGGATAAAAGGGAAGAACCCCTACATCCAACTCGGTAATCATTTGCGGAATATTTAATCTGGAAATCTCAATAATAGCTTTTTCGATCTCACTAATCGTCGGATAATCTAAAAACCAGTGACCCTGAGTCCCAATACCATCAATGTGAATACCTTTAATTTGCAGGTTCTGGATCAGGTGGATGACTGCCTCGCGTTTGGTTTGATGCTCAGTATCATATTCATTATAATATAGTTGAGCATCCGGATCAGCCTCACGCGCATATTCAAAAGCCTTGATCAGGTAATCTTCACCGATAATGTCGAGCCATCCGCACTTTCGGAGTGTACCGTCCTGCATCACTGCTTCATTGACAACGTCCCAACCATGGATACGACCCTTGTAACGCCCCATCACAGTAAAAATGTGATCGCGCATGCGCTCCAGCAAAGCCTTGCGGCTCAGCGGTTTACCATAATCATCCTGAAAAACCCAATCCGGTGTCTGAAAAAACCAAACCAGACAGTGACCGATTATCTGCAGATTATATTTTTCACCTAAGGTTACATAACGATCAGCCGCCTCGAAATTGTAGTGCTTCGGCTCTGGGTGAACTTCTTCCCATTTCAGGACATTTTCCGGAGATATACTATTAAAATGCTGGGTAATGACGGTTAATGCCTCATGATCGCGACCGTATATCTGATCTGAATTGAGTGCTACGCCGATTTTAAAATCATCTTTAAATATATCTTTTAAGGCCGGATTTTGGTTGTTATCGATGGTCATATATTAATTGAATTTTTTATTTTTATAACACATGAAAAACAATAGTCAGAAACCTGAAATAAAAACTCATGGAAACACTATTCAAACACGGGATACGAAGCAAATTTACCTCTCAAACCGCTTCTGAAAAAGTCTCTATTCGAAGACCCACTTTTAGAGTCGATATTGAACTTCAAAATAATCATTGAACCGTTTCAAATATATTTAACACCTAACAATTTACCAATAAAAATATTAAGCAAACAGACGTTGAAACACAGGACTAAATTATGTCTCGTTCAAGTCGCGGGCCAGATTGAATAGGACTGTTTTAAGTTTGTGCCGAAGACCGGAATCGAACCGGTACGTTCCTAAGGAACGAGGGATTTTAAGTCCCTTGCGTCTACCATTTCCGCCACTTCGGCTGAGAAATATGCGAGGCGACGACCGGATTTGAACCGGTGCATAACGGTTTTGCAGACCGCTCCCTTAGCCGCTTGGGTACGTCGCCAATTAAAAAAAGCGGTGAAAATTAGATTTTATTGCTCAAAAAAACAAACCCTTTTCGGTATTCAATTTCTAATAATAAAAAAGGGCGGCAATCCGCCCTTTTTCGCCTTATAGAGGCTGGTTTACTTTTTATTATCATCGACCACTTCAAAGTCAGCATCCTGAATATCTTCCTCTTTTTTATCAGTCGGTTCAGATTGAGATTGTTCCTGACCCGGACCAGACTTTGGTGGTGGTGTTTCCGTACGCACCCGCTCGTACATCTTGGATGAAACTTCCGACCAAACCTGATTCATATTTTCAATGGCATCCTTCATGGTCTTGACGTTGCCGCTACTTTGGGCTTTTTTCAGGTCCTCGAGAGCATTGTTCAATTTGCCTTTCTCTTCCGGTTGGAGCTTATCGCCATATTCTTTCAGATTTTTTTCACTCTGGTAGATAATGGCATCCACCTGATTACGCGTATCCACTTCTTCTTTACGCTTGCGATCTTCTTCTTCATGAGTCTGAGCATCGTGAACCATTCTTTCTTTTTCATCATCACTCAGACCACTGGAAGTCTGAATCCGAACACTCTGCTCTTTGCCGGTTGCTTTATCTTTAGCAGAAACATTCAGAATTCCGTTGGCATCGATATCAAAAGTTACTTCGATCTGCGGAATTCCGCGCGGCGCCGGTGGAATTCCATCCAGATGAAAACGTCCGATGCTCTTGTTATCGGCGGCCATAGATCGTTCGCCCTGCAGGACATGGATTTCGACGGTAGTCTGACTATCAGCAGCGGTCGAGAAAATTTCACTCTTACGAGTTGGAATAGTTGTATTGCGCTCGATCAACCTGGTAGCAACTCCTCCGAGAGTTTCGATACCGAGCGAAAGTGGGGTGACATCCAGTAAAAGAATGTCATGGACTTCTCCGCCTAAAACGCCACCCTGAATAGCGGCTCCGATTGCGACCACTTCGTCCGGATTGACGCTTTTATTGGGTTCCTTATTAAAAAGTTCTTTAACTAACGCCTGGACTTTTGGTATGCGCGTCGAACCGCCGACCAAAATCACCTCGTTGATATCATCGGGTGGCAATCCAGCATCTTTTAAAGCCTGTTCACAGGGACGCCGAGTCCGTTCAATAAGATCATCGACCAGGGTTTCGAATTTAGCCCGGGATAATTTTTCCAGCAGATGAATCGGACCGGCAGATCCGGCTGTGATGTAAGGTAAGTTAATTTCTGTTTCCATATTGGATGAAAGCTCGATTTTTGCTTTTTCGGCGGCTTCTTTTAGGCGTTGCATAGCCATTGGATCCTTTTTCAAATCGATGCCTTCTTTTTTCTTGAATTCGTCGATCAGCCACTCGATTAGCCGCTGGTCCAGATCGTCACCACCCAGATGGGTATCGCCGTTAGTGGATTTGACCTCGAAAACGCCATCCCCAATTTCCAGAATTGAGATATCGAAAGTTCCGCCGCCCAAATCGTATACGGCGATTTTTTCATCTTTTTTCTTATCCAAACCATAAGCCAGGGCGGCCGCAGTCGGTTCATTAATAATCCGTTTCACTTCCAGACCGGCAATTTTACCGGCGTCCTTAGTAGCCTGACGTTGAGCGTCATTAAAATAGGCTGGTACAGTGATAACGGCTTCAGTGATTTTTTCGCCTAATTTCTCTTCGGCGGTCTGTTTCATTTTCTGCAGAACCATTGCACTGATCTCGGGTGGGGAATAATCACGATCGGCAATACGGACTCGTGCATCACCACTAGGACCCTCGATAACCTTAAACGGTACTTCCTCACGTTCACGCTTGACTTCTTTATATAGACGTCCCATAAAACGTTTGATGGAATATACCGCGCGGTCATGGTTAGTGACGATTTGCCGCTTAGCAGTATCACCGACCACCCGCTCACCGTCTTTTTTAAATACTACGACGGACGGTGTGACCAAACGGCCTTCCGAATTTTCCAAGACGCGGGGCTTACCGCCTTCCATTACGGCCACGCAGGAATTGGTTGTTCCTAAATCAATGCCTATTATTTTTCCCATATCTATCTCCTATTTTTTCGGGCTTCAATTTTCAAATTTCAGTAGAATATTGACAAACCCCGTGCCAAGAAATGATTAGGACACAACGTCAGACTATGTCGTTGAATTTTAAATCTTTCAGTAAAAGCCTGTAAATATGGCTTATTTAATTGTTGACTGGTTCGTTACTTATTTCGGCCGATGCAACTTTGTATTCGATCTCCGGTTGGGTGAAAACCATCTTTTCATCGGATCCATCTATGATAATCTTTAATCCTCGCCGCAGATTACCATTCAGGATTTGCTCCGAAATTGGATCTTCTATCAGGGTTTGAATCGCCCGCCGAAGTGGTCGCGCTCCGAATTCCGGTTTAAAACCCTGTTTGAGAATTAATTCCCGAGCTACCTGATTCAGTTCCAGAGTTGTTCCGGAAGCCGCCAGATTGCGGCGAATATCTTCCATTTGCAGGTCAATGATGGCTAAGACGGCCTCACGTGTCAAAGGTCTGAATACGATTGGATCATCTATCCGGTTTAAGAATTCCGGATTAAAAATCTGCTGTGTCTCTTCCAGGATACGTTTTTTCATGGTCTCGTATTCGCTGGTTGGATCGGTTTTCGAAAAACCAAAAGTTGCACTCTGCATGGTGCGCGAACCGACATTGGACGTCATAATTATTATGGTGTTTTTAAAATCAACCCGTCGACCGAAGCTGTCGGTCAGAACGCCATCATCAAATATCTGTAATAGAATATTAAAAACGTCGCGGTGCGCTTTCTCAATTTCATCAAAAAGCACCAGTGAATAAGGCTGATGTCGCACTCGTTCGGTTAGTTCACCACCCTCTTCATAGCCGACATAACCGGGAGGTGCCCCGATTAAGCGCGATACCGCAAATTTTTCCATATATTCCGACATATCAATTTTGATCAGTGCTTCCGAACCGGGAAACAGGAACCGTGCCAGTGCTTTCGCAAATTCGGTCTTACCAACCCCGGTGGGTCCTAAAAACAGGAAGGAACCAATCGGACGGCGCGGATCTTTCAGTCCGGCTCGCGCGCGCCGGATGGCACTGCTGACCGTTCGAATCACTTCATCCTGTCCAATAATTGACTTACGGAGTTCAGATTCCATTTCCAATAATTTCTGGTTCTCGGATTCGGCAATATTATTCACCGGGATACCGGTCATCATAGCAACCACATCGGCAATGTCATCCGCAGTTACCATCATGGTCTGTTTCTGACCACTCTTTTCCCATCTTTCATGGAGCTCTGTCAGTGCTTTCTTCAGACGTCGCTCGTCATCACGCAAGTCGGCGGCTTTTTCGAATTGTTGCTCCTTGACGGCCTTATCTTTCAGATTACGGACATCATCCAGCTTCTTTTCGACTTGCAGGATTTCATCCGGGATGACAATATCGCGCATGCGAACGCGTGAACCCGCTTCATCCATAACATCAATAGCTTTATCCGGTAAATACTTATCAGTGATATAGCGATCGCTCAGTTCGACGGCCGCCCAGAGCGCATCGTCGGCATAATGGACGTGATGATGCTCTTCATAGCGTTCCTGTAATCCTTTCAGGATCGCCGATGATTCCTCCTTTGTCGGGGGATTAATCATGACTTTTTGAAAACGTCTTTCCAGGGCACCATCCTTTTCGATGTATTTCCGATACTCATCTAGGGTAGTGGCACCAATACATTGTAATTCACCCCTGGCCAGAGCTGGCTTAAACATGTTAGATGCATCAAGCGAACCCGAGGCTCCTCCCGCCCCGACAATGGTGTGCAATTCATCGATAAAAAGGATAATATCGCGGGCTTGCTCCAGTTCCTGCATGATGGTTTTCATGCGTTCTTCGAACTGACCGCGATATTTAGTCCCGGCAACAATGGCGGCCAGATCGAGGTCGATGATCCTTTTATTCATCAGCAAACGCGGAACTTTCTTCGCGATGATCCGCAAAGCCAATCCCTCGGCGATAGCGGTCTTTCCGACGCCCGGTTCGCCAATCAGGACCGGATTGTTTTTTTTACGGCGTGATAAAATTTGAGCTACCCGTTCAATTTCCTGATCACGGCCAATAACCGGATCGAGTTGCTGATTACGAGCTTTCTCAGTTATATCACGTGAAAAATGGTCGAGTGCCGGTGTCCTCGAGTTTTTTTTCTCACTTTTTATTATGCGCGGCGGTTCATCGGCAGTACCGGATATTTCTCCTCTGAAATTATAATAATCTACTCCGAAACTGTTAAGAATCTCACAGGAAATGCCTTCCCTTTCTTTTAAAATGGAAAGCGTAATATGTTCATCGCTAACCATTTCGGCGCCAAGTTCTTTGGCCTCATTATAGGTATTGCGTAAAATCCGTTCCACCTGTTTGGTAAAGGGAATCCGCCCGACGGTTAGTGTTCCGCCGATGGCTTTCAGGGAATCGGCGATCATTTTATGCAGGCGTTTGATATCGACATCCAAAGCCATCAAAATATCGATGGTGAGACTTTTCTCCATATTGATGACGGCCCAGAGGATATGTTCGGAGCCGACGTAATTGTGATTCAATCGGGTCGCCTCATCCCGGGCGGCCTTGACAATCACTTGAATTATTTTAGAAAAATTTTCTTTCATCAGTCTTATTCTTTCTCAAATAACATAAGAAGTTAAAACTATCGGGGTGTTAAATCAATCATTCTTTTTTCGAATTCACTCTATCACTTTAGCCGGTTGATATGGCTCTTCGATTAAACTCGGAAGTTGAGCGGTAAATCCCAGCCTTAATCCGATTGTTATTGTAAAAATCCCGCACCAAAACGCAGAATGCGGTGTGATTTTTCGGCTATGGTTTGATTATGAGTGGCGATTATGAAGTTGCGCCGGTACTCGCGGTTCAGTTCGAGAATCAGGTTGATCAGTATTTCGCTGTTCCCGGCATCCAGATTGCCGGTCGGTTCGTCAGCCAAAATAACTAAAGGATTGTTGACCAAAGCCCGGGCAATGGCTACCCGCTGGCGCTCACCGCCGGAAAGAGCCGCTGGTCGATGGCAGATCCGTTCCGCCAATCCAACCCGATCCAGCATTTCGCGCGCCAGCTTTTCGGCTTTGATAACATCACGGTCATAAATCATGGCCGGTATCATGACATTTTCGAGGGCGGTAAATTCCGGTAAAAGATGATGAAATTGAAAAACAAATCCAATGTGAGTATTGCGAAATCGTGCAATTTCCGGGTCTGGCAAAGCGAACGGATCACGACCTTTATATTCCACCGTTCCGGCATCCGGCCGATCGAGAGTTCCCAGCAAATTCAGCAGAGTTGACTTACCGATTCCGGAGGGACCGACTATTGCTATGACTTCGCCTTCTTTTACCTCAAAATTGACATTCCGAAGAACGGCAATTTCCTGGCCATCGTTCCAGAACGACTTGCATAGATTCCTGACCGTTAAAAGCGCCTGACCTGTTTCATTTTTCATACTGAATAGCCTCCAAAGGCATGAGTTTACCAACTCGCCAACTGGGGTAAATTATCCCGCAGTAAATTAATAACAAACCGGCTCCCACAATCATGATTACATCGGTCCACTGAACCTGTACCGGAAGATAGGGAATAAAATATACCGACGGAAGAGGTATGAACTGAAAATGCTGTTGCGCCAGACAAAGCGCCAGCGCCAACCCTATCCCGGTCATCAGGCCGATACCGCCGATCAGGAAGCCCAGCCGCAGAAAAATTTTACGTACTTGAAGCTGATTCACACCCAGCGCCTGAAGCATGCCGATTTCGCGAATTTTCTCCATTATCAACATCACCAAAGAACTCGTCAGGTTCAGGATCGCTACTAAAATGATAAAACTCAGGGCGATAAAACTGCCGTATTTTTCCAATTTCATCGCTCCGAATAACGTCCGATGTAAATCTTCCCAGCTGGCAATCTCGTATTTATCTCCTAGGCCGTCTACCAACTGCTGATGGGCTCTGTCAACATATTTATAATTTTGCAATCGAATGTCTATCCCACTAAAATTATCTTGCATTTCGAATATTTTCTGGCCTTCTCCTAATTCGATAAAAGCCATATTTTCATCATAGTCGAACAAATCGAGCCGGAACACTCCGGTAATGGCGAACTGACCGATGATGGGAATGCTCATCCCGCTCCCAATACTGAGGGGATTGATAAGGTTCAGCGTATCGCCCGGATAGATTCCCAGCTTGTCGGCTAATTGATAACCAACCACAATACCCGGTAAATCGTTAACGGATGAAGTAAAATTGGCCCCGCCGCGGGTCATAGTCGTAGGACCGGCAAGTTGTTGTTCCAGAGTTGCGACTTCGACGGCCTTAATGCGCACCACGGCCTCCATTTGCTCCGAAGATAATATGGCTTTTTTCAAAACAAACGGGAAAACCTCCTGCACGGGTACGCCATTTAATAATCCTTTAATTTGCTCCACCTGGGCCGATTTTAATTCGTGATCAGTGATGCGCAGGTGTGATTCGAGATCGATGACCCGATCGGTGATTTCAGCTTCGAAGCCATTCAGAACACTCAGAGATACCAGCATGGCGAAGGCTCCCAGGACAATGCCGATAATCGAAACATAAGAGGTGAAAGAGATCAGCCCGGTTTTTTTCTTTGAACGAAAATAGCGCAGGGCAATCCAGTTCAGAAAATTCCTATTCATAACGGATCGCCTCACTCGGAGTTAGGTTAACCGCTTTATAAGAAGGATACAAGGTGGCCAGGATGGCACAGAAGATGGCGATTAAACCGATTATCAGAAAGCTCCAGACATTCAGTAAGACCGGCAAAGAATTCATAAAATAGACATCAGCCGGGAGCGCAATTAAATCGAACCGATTCTGTAAGAAAGCCAGAAACAGACTCAATCCAAAACCAGCCAGAGTCCCGATCATTCCAATCCAGAGTCCTTCGAAAAAGAAAATACGGGTCACCTGCCGGTTATTCAACCCCACACTTTTCAGAATACCGATATCGCGTGTTTTCTCGATCACGATCATCATCAGCGAACTGATGATGTTGAAAATCGCCACGACTGCGATCAGTCCGAATATCAGCAGGATCGGAATGCGCTGAATCCTCAGCCATTCGAAAAGATTGGCGTGCAGGTCATTCCAGCTGAGCGCAGTGTACGGGTAACCGAGACTGGTATTGATATAATCAGTGACTTTATCGACTTGCTCACTGTCTTTCAATCGAATCTGATAACCGGAAAAGTTAGCACCGAGATTGAACAGCCTCTGAGCGGCCGTCAAACTGGTATAAATGAAAACATCGTCATAATCGGTAATCCCGGAATCGTATAAACCGGTGACGGTAAAAGTCAAGATGTGCGGTCGCTTGATAAAACCGCCGGCCGGTTGCATTACAAACAAGTATACTTTTTGACCGATGTCAACGCCCAGTTGTTGGGCCAACTTCATACCTAACAGAATTCCATCGCGGTCATCCGGTAAATTGAAACGCAGTTCTCCCTTTTTAATAAAATTATCCACCGCCAGGGTGCGACGGATATCCGCTTCGGCGATTCCCTCGACGATGATTCCGTCAGTTTCGGGGCCGTTACGGATCATGGCGGCACCGTGAATATATGGCACGAAACATTCGACTTCCGGCATCTTTTCCAGCTCCGCACGAATTGCTAAGGTAGAATCCATTGCATCCTGGTAAAGCAAGCGCAAACGGATGTGTGAATCAAATCCGAGCAGTTTGGTTTTAATTTCCTGTTCGAAGCCGTTCAGAATCGAGATGGTCAGGATTAAAACCGCGACGCCGACTGCCAGACCGATCGTAGCAATTAAACTAATAAAAGAGATGTAGCCGATTTTATGGCGGCTCAGGAGATGACGCTTGGCGATGAAAAACGGGACACTCATCGCTCCGCACTCTCAGGTACGCATCTGTGGAAAGAGGATAACGTCTTTAATCGAAACCTGATTGGTAAACAGCATGACCACCCGATCGATGCCGATCCCGACTCCGCCGGTCGGCGGCATACCATACTCCATGGCAGTGACAAAATCCTCGTCCATTGTCTGAGCCTCTTCATCACCGGATTCGCGCAGACGGTTTTGCTGTTCCAGGCGTTCGCGCTGATCGATGGGATCGTTCAGTTCACTGAATGCATTGACAAATTCATGACCGGCTATATAAAGCTCGAAACGCTCAACGATATCGACTGAGCCGTCGCGTTTGCTTTTAGCGAGTGGTGAAATGGCTTTCGGATAATCAATGACAAAAGTCGGCTGGATCAGGTTCGGTTCGACGAAATTGGCAAACAATAATTCAATGTATTTACCGTAATTGTCATCCGGTTTTAATTCGATTCCTTTTTTAAGACAAAATGCTTTTAGATCCGATTCCGAATAGTTTTCGATATCCTCTCCGGTGTATTCCCGGATCAGATCGAACATCCTGCGGCGCGGAAACGGCCGAGTGAAGTCAATTTCATATTCGCCGAAGGTTAACTTCGATTTTTCCATCTTTGCACAAAGATAACGGAAATATTGTTCGACAAAATCCATCATGTAATTATAATCGACATAAGTCTGATAAAATTCTAGCAAAGTGAATTCAGGATTATGACTGCGATCGAGCCCTTCGTTCCGAAAATTCTTCCCGATTTCATAGACTTTCTCGAAGCCGCCGATAATCAGGCGTTTCAGGTATAATTCAACTGCAATCCGGAGATAAAAATCGCGCTCGAGCGCATTATAAAAAGTCTTGAAGGGCCGGGCATTGGCGCCGCCGTAAACTGGTTGAAGAACCGGCGTATCGACTTCCAGAAAACCGCGTTCATTCAGGAAATTACGCGTCCATTGGATAATATTCGAGCGCGTGCGAAAAACCTCGCGTACTTCGGGATTGACCATCAAATCGAGATAACGCTGGCGATACCGTTGTTCCTTATCGGTAAAGGCATCGAAAACCTGACCGTCCTTTTCCTTGACTATCGGAATTGGACGGATATTCTTAGCTAAAAGTCGTAGTTCATCGACCAGAATCGTGATCTCACCAGTACGGGTTCGAAAGACTTTCCCGACTACCCCGATGATGTCACCTATGTCGAGTAAACCGAATAATTCCCAGCCGCGCTGACCGACACTGTTTTCCTGTACGTAAATCTGGATGGGCCCGCTTTCATCCTGGATATTGCCGAAACTGGCTCGCCCCATTTTGCGGATTGCCATTACCCGTCCGGCAGTTCGAACCACGACTTTTTCGGTAATTTCATCAAATTTTTGAACAATTTCAGCCGCGTTGTGAGTCCGTTGAAATTCGTATTCATAGGCGCGATAATTCAGCTCGCGGATTTCCTTTAATTTTTCGCGTCGGATGGCGAGTAATTCATTCAGCGATTTACCGGTTTGTTGACTCTCTTTATTCACTATTTAGGTCTTTCATTTTTTTACTTTATATAATAAATACTGATATAGAAATTCATCGATTTCGCCATCCATCACCGCCTGAATATTGCCGGTTTCGCATTTAGTGCGGTGATCCTTGACCATGGTATAAGGCTGAAAAACATAGGAGCGAATCTGGTTACCCCAGGAAATATCCTTTTTGCTTTTCTCGATTTCCATTTTTTCTTTTTCTTTTTCCTCTTTTTTCAATTGATAAAGACGAGCACGCAGAATTTTCATGGCGCTGTCCTTATTCTTGAATTGGGAACGCTCATTCTGGCATTGTACGACAATACCGGTTGGAAGATGCGTGATCCGCACGGCCGAGCTGGTTTTATTGACATGCTGACCGCCGGCACCGCTGGACCGATAAGTATCAATGCGCAGGTCATCCGGATTAATATCAACGGTGATATCGTCTTCAATTTCAGGATAGACGAACACCGAAGCGAACGAGGTATGCCGGCGATGATTGGCATCGAAAGGGGAAATTCGCACCAGACGATGAATTCCGGCCTCAGCCTTGAGATAACCGAATGCATAAGGACCTTTTACTTCAATACTGGCTTCCTTGATACCGGCTTCTTCCCCGTCAAGAATACTGATCACTTCAGATTGCATGCCAGTGCGTTCCATCCAGCGTAAATACATCCGCATCAGCATCTGCGCCCAATCTTGGGATTCGGTGCCACCGGCTCCCGGATGGATCGTCATAATGGCATTCCGCTCATCATCCGGATCGCTGAGCATAGTTTCAAGTTCAACCTGACTGATCCGCTGATTTAATTCCTGTAACATCTTTTCTAATTCAGGCAGAATCGATTCATCCTGTTCCTCGAGTGCCAGGGCGACGAAATCCACCATGTCCTGATACTGCCTGGCCAGACCTTCGAATTGATTTATCTCGGTTTCCAGACGGCGGATTTTCTGCAGAACAGCTTGGGCTTTCGTCTGATCAGTCCAAAAATCCGAAGCAGTGGTTTTTTGACGCTCGGCATTCAGCTCCATTTTCTTAGCATCGACGTCAAAGAAACCTCCGTAATTCATCGACCCGGGGCGCAATATTTTCCAGTTCTGTCTGTATATCACTTAACATACCAAAATCCATAATTCTTAAGAATTAAACACATATAATATTAACAATATTGTAAGCTTTCTTATGAACTTACTTTTTCACCAGTCCATTGGCCGGCTTTAGTGACGAAAAATCCTTATAACTGGACAGTACAATGTAGGTTCTGGTCTGCAAAACACCCGGCCAGGACTGAATCTTGGAGAGTAATTTCTCGAGGGCGACCGTATTGTCGGTCTGCACTTTCAGTAAATGTGAACCTTCACCGGTGATACTGTGACATTCGATTATGTCACTTTCCTCGCGACTGCGGCGGACAAATTCGTCATAATTGTTGGAGGGTGAGGTCATTACAAATACGAACGCCGTTACGTCCTTACCGATCATGGCGCTGTTTATCTTGGCGTGGTAACCTTCGATAACGCGTTTCTTTTCCAATTTCCGCATCCGCTCGCTAACAGCCGGAATGGTCAAGCCCACCATGTCGGCGATTTTATTGCGCTGAATCCGACCTTCCTTCTGAAGGATATCCAAAATCTTTACATCAATGCTGTCAATCATGTGTTACTCCTCTTTATTTTTGGTACTTTCTTTCTCAGCCACTTCATCTTGAAGTTGAAGTGTAATAAACAATCATCGCATAAATAGAAAATAAACTTAAAATCTGTTGGGTCCAGGATATTGAGGTCAGGAAAAACGAAAAAGGTTTGACCGGCACGACAATCGTATCGGATGGTTTAATTTCGGGAATTTTATCCAGATCGCCTGAGGTTAAGAATTGTTTGACGTTTACTGTAGTTACAGAACTTTCATCGTCATTAGGAGATCCATGAATAACCTTGATCTTGGACAAATTAGCGCGGGTGTTGGGTCCGCCGGCGGCTGAGATGAGTTCGATCAGGTCAGTTCCGATGGGAACGTCGTAAAGACCGGGTTTAGTCACTTCACCCCAAATTTTTACGGTCATCAGCAGGGCATCCGAACCGGCGGACAGAATATATTTGGAGGCAGACAGTTTATCTGCCGTACGTCCGGTTCTGGGAGTAATCGATTGACTTTCCTGAGCCAAAAGATGGCCAGTGATTATAAATAAAAATAAAAGTAAAGAAGTTCTTTTCACGGTTACTCCTACTTGTTATTGAGTCGTAAAATAGCCCCAGTTTGATTCCGAGCCGGCTTCATTTTCGCGGTCCAACGCCGATACGGCATCGATCCGCCAGCGATAAATAAGGCTCCTACTTAGTTCATTTTGAGCGAAAAAAAATACAGACCCTTCTCCATATTTAATACTTTGGATTGCATCCGAATAATCTTGTCGTGACAGGGCTGATATCCAAATCGTTCGATTCGGATTAAACTGCTCCACTCTGATAACATATTCCGAGGCGGCTGAAGACGGATCCGACCACTTAAAAGTCGGCTTTACATCCGAAATGGTGCTGGTAATCGGTTCATATAGATTTATTTTTCGCAGTAATTTATATCCAACTGTATCGGAACGTGGACTGTAATTCCCGGCCTGATCGACAGCCCGCAGAAAATAATAATAGGGACTATCAATCGCAACATTTTCGTCGAGATATGTATTTACAGCACCAGCCGTCAATTGCGATTGAACTTCGTCCAATAAATTAAACTTATCCTCTATGTCACTGGCTCGATAAATGCGGTAAGTATCGATATCTTCATCAGCGCCGGTATACCATTCCAAAATTATAACATCTCCATTCGGATCGGTATCGATACCGCTTTCGGTCGTGTCATACGGCGACGATTTCGAAACCCATTCCGGACAGGCCGGTGGATTGGGATCCTCCAGGTTTTTTCCACAAGCGTTTAGTAAAAACATAATAAAAATAACCAGATATGCAATGCGAGACAATTCTGATGCCTTTTAAATTTCAATACTAATACCGATACGATGACTCGCTCCGAGATCATGATTATAAAATGAATAATCGAGATTGATTAACTTTTTCATTGCTTTAAAATTTAAACCTAAACCAAGACTTAAGCCAGATTTTTTTAAGCCAGTCCGTAAAGAAAGACGATTAGCATAAATTATTTCAAGTCCGTAGTTGGTTTTATCGTGGTAACGAAATTGTCGCTCCGCTCCCAGATTAACCATTAATTTCAGGGGTCTTATCGGTTGTTCCAATGCCCATGACAACGCCGGCGTCAAGCGAATACGGTCCTGACTCTTGGTATTCCAGTAAATTGTCGTACCGGAAACATCTTTAAGAGTCAGTCCGAGACTTAACATCCCCAGATGATTGATGTCCAGGACTTCTTCACCACTAACCCGCAGACGACCACCGATATCTATTCCCAGTCCATAACCTTCAAGAGTGTAATATTTTTTATGGATGAATTTGATATTTATCCCAATCGGAAATTCCAGATTGAATTTCGAATAAATCCATCCCAGGTCAATTATCGCCGAATTAAAACGTGCCAGCGAAATAAAAACCGCATTTTCAATATCATTGAAGGTCGCGATGTCACTGTTATAAATGCTGATTACCGAATCGCGGCGCTCGGCTTTATCGGAAATCTCACCCACAATATCCGGCAGAATCGGAATATCGTCGACACCGAACCGAATCCAGCTTAACGCCAGGGAATAATGCTGACTGATCGGCATCGCCAAACCTATATAATTATGGTCGGCCAGGCCAAATTGCGAGGTATACATCAGCCCCAGCCGGGCTTCCTTGACATAACCTATTCCGGAAGGATTGCTCACAAAAGCGGTCTCGGAAATATCCAGGGCACCAATGGCATTGGCCATGGCCGCAGCCCTTGCACTGACTCCCAATTCGAGAAAAGCATCCGCATATTCACCGGCGATTAATCCATAGAATAAATGAAACATTACAAATATTATTGCCAGAATCCGCTTCATCGTGCCTTGGCCAATTTTCCGATCCTGGTGACAGTTTTATCACCTGATTTGGCAGTTATCTTATAGAAATAGATCCCATTGGCGATGAAATTTCCATCACCATCGAGACCATCCCACATTACCTCATGGTATCCGCCTTCATTTAAATCCGTTCCCGATTCAAAAACGTTATTCGAATCCAGAACCCGCACCAGTCGGCCGGAAGTAGTATATATTTTAATTTTAAAAGTATTCACCCGCTGAGTTAATTCGTAAATAAAAGTGGTTTGACTCTTGAAGGGATTGGGGTAATTACCATAATCGATTAATTTCAATTCATCAGTGACAATAAAACCGACCGATTGAAAGGTACCATTCCCGGCCGCATCTTTTAACGATACTTTGAGGGTATGATCACCCGGTTCAAGCGTCGGTCGGAATTGGGCTGAAAAATAATGTCCGCTGGTAATCGTGTCCGGCGCACTCAGATTTTCAAACGCTATTTCGTCTTCATCCAGGATTACCTTGATTCCTTCAGCATCGAAACGCACGCCGTTATCATCTTCGCCGATAATCGAAATGCTCGGGCGGTCGGAAACAAAGGAATTTTGAAAAAATTGCTGGCCTTCCAGATTTAGTTCAAGGGTCGGCGGAGTAGTATCGCTATTTTTAATCAGACTGAAAGTACCAGGTAGGGTAGTCAGAGTTTTAATGGTTTGGCCTTCAATCACACTCTCTTCCTGATACCAAATCCGCAGGGAATTATTCCATTTACCAATCCGTAAATCAGTCAATTGATCCGACAACAGACTGGTCACGTCTATTTTTAAACTGATCTCTAGTGCTAATGAATTAGATGCACTACCATTGGCAACTTTCAGCCCCAGCATCGAATATTCGGACGAGGGTGAAATTAAGCTGAATTTCGGCTGGTTAGCGACCGTCAGGTTCGTATCCGTTTGCAATATCAAGACTGCCGAATCGGCGACACTCAGAGGCGCAATCGCAATCTTGAAAATACCGGCGACTAAAATCGTATCCGATTGAATGCCGTCATAGGTTGTTCCGAGTTGGGGCAGAATAGCAAAAGTATTGACAATTACCGAGTGGGTCAAAATGTTATTTGATTCGTTGGATTCAGCAATCTCATTGTCCGGATCGATTGAAATCTTATAGTAAGCAGTATCGCGACCGAGAATTCCGGGAAATCTTACCAAAGTCATACGGTTTGGATAAAGCAGGACTTCCCGTGATCCAAATAATTCCGAATCTTGACCTATCAGATGTTCAGCCCTGACTTCAGCCATCAGAGCATCGTCGTTATTATTATAAACCGAAACTATCAATTCCGGAAATTTTTCACCACCCTGGTCGATTTTCACCGGATATAGATCTGGCGCTCTTCGGATTTTAATTGCATAGGGCTGACTGACCGTGCGCCCGCCATTTGAATCTAATACCACGAAGCGGACTGCGATTAATTTACCGGGAGTGCCTACCTGAAAAGGCTGGGCGGTCTGCCATTTATTCGCAATCGAAGCGACCGCAGTCAGTGGAATCGAAAGTAAGGCTGAATCGTCCTGAAAGCTGACAATATGTTCGATTCCATCCTCATCCAAATTTTCATCGGCGCTGACAGTGTCGATTTCGCAGAAGATTGATTCGATATCCGACAATTCGATAAAAACGGACAATATTACGGGTTCATTTCTGCCAGGTGAAGATGGCGAGTAACCAAATCCGTAAAATGTCAGGTCCCCAATATCAAACAGCGTTACTCCGTGGGCATCTTGTTTACCAGTTCCGCTTTCTACGTAGTAATTGATATAGGTACTGCCGGGATTAATTTCAACCGGTAAGGTAATTACATGACTGAAATTACTTGAATTAAATGCTATTTCTTGCGGCTCGGGAAAGATTGCATATTTACTGGAGTCGAACAGTTGCAGATAGACTTTGCCGGTTTCATAGGGTAATGTCCCGGCTAAAGTGACCGACTCGCCCGGCGCCGGATTAATTTTATCGAGTTCAAGGCGCACCGATTGATCCGGAAAAGGCAGGCTGACCGTCGGATCGCCAATCAGATTATAGGTATAAATCATCGATAATCTTAAATAATCGAAAGCGGTGGCCTGATAGCGGATTTTGGCAGTTTGAATGGCCTTGCCGACCGTCATGCCGGGCTCGAAAATCACATCATAAAATGGCTTGGCTAACAGATAATCATTTTTGATCCAACCAAAAGTGCTTGCGCCCCATAATCCTATGGCGCCCCCATTTTCAGCTAGTAAAAGCATTTCACCCAGCCCGGTTACATTCGTAAAATCACCTGTAAAACAAGTCATACTGGTCAGAAACGGCAGGCGCTCGTAATTAGTCATATCCTTAATATGGTCTGAATTAAACAGACCGCGATCAGCCCAGACTGCGCCGCCGCCATGTCCCATGAAATTGCCAAGCGTGATTCCATTGTTAAATAAATATAATAAGGTGTCCGAACCGCCGAAAAAGGGCGAACCGATCGAAGCCGGATTGATATAAATCCGATTAATATTGAATTCCTTACCGATCTGGCGCTGGATCATATTTTCAGATTGATTTTTAAATACATCTTCTTTTCCGGCAATAAACAGCAGTTCGTTGTTCCAACTGCCGATCATGTTACTCTTGGTATAATTGATCCGCTTATCGATCAATAACTCCAGTCCATCGTCAGTCGAACATGGCCAGCGACCGATGGCAAAATCCGGTACTTCATCGTCGTCAACCAGGGCATACCAGAAATCTCCTGGACAGGCTCCGAATCCGTAAGTCTGGAAGAAAAAAGCCGGCACGGACTGCTCTTCCTTCAGATTGGCGTCGCCGATGAGCAACACATATTCGGGCGCTGGATTCCAATTGTTACTAACATATTGTAAAAACCTTTTGACGGCAAATGGAGTGACGATTCCGGCGCTGAATTCATTATAGATATCTTTAATTCCCACCACCTGCGACGACATACCACTTGCGGCATAAAAATCGGTCAGTTTTGCAAGACTATTGATCCATTCCTGACGAGTTATGATGATTATATTTGCACCGCTTGTACTTGAACTTAAGCCCATGATTGTGTCCAGTCTGACCGAAATTGGTTTCTTTAGAGCTTCGTCACAGGCTGCCCAGTATAATGTCGTATCATCCCGGACATAATCCTGAAGGACAACCTTGTAAGAATTTGTGCTTTTATTATATTCGGTCGTAAAGTCGCGGAGTTTGCTTCTACCGACCTTATAAATTGAAATATCAGGCGAACTGAAATTGGTTAGAGTGAAAGTATAATTATAGTTTAAATTTCCAGCCGGCCGGGTGAACTCTATTTCATCAGAATCAGCCTTATATAACCGATAATATTTAATTTTAAGATAATCCGCGACTAATGCATTAGGTATTTTATTTAAATCGATATCGGCTACATCAATTTGTAAAATATTTTGACCATTTAGAAGGTATCTATTGGGTAAATTATTAACAGGACTACTTTTTACTGAATATGCCATCTGATTTTTCCATTTACCACTAGCTACTTCAACACTGTTGATGAACTATTTTACTTCATGAATACCAGCATTATCATAAGTCAAACCGTGTAGAGTGAGTTCAGCTGAAAAATCTTTAATATTATTCGGATTCGGATACGATAATTGAAATGTGTATTGCCTGGTGGTACCGCCATATATCCCTTCATCAAAAAACCAATGGTCGCGGACGTAGGTCGGCTTGTCGATGTCCACCTGACCCAGCCGATGAAAGGCGTCGTTGACTTCGATATGGGCGGTAAATAAATAGTCAATTGGCACAATCGTTTCATCTATCGGCGAATTCACCTGCACCGACTCTTCCGCGTAGCGCAGACCGTAATTTTCACCCCATGTCAGCCAGTAGACATTCTTATCGCTAAACGGATCGTATTCGTAGTCAGCCACGCTGTTGCGATTTCGCCGACCGAAGAATTCGATATAATCGCCCCTGTTAAAAACGCCGTCCGATTCACCGTTCAGGTAGATCGGCACCTCTTTGTGCTGATTATAGAGCCGAAAAGTACGCGGATCGACATTTTTCAGGACGACGCCGCTATCACTCAGGGTTTTACATGAGATGCGGTAAATTCCATCTTCATCAACGGTAAACCTGGCTAAAATTTTTCCAGCCGGAAAAATGGAAGCGGTTTTTGCCAGAGGGGTGTGCGGTTTAACGAGTCGTCTGACTTCGCCGGATCGAATGTCCAAGGCTTTCAAAAGAGACTCGTCAGACTGCGAAACGTTTTTCTGTAAACGATTCCCCGGTTTAATCGCTACCTGAACCGTAACCGTGCTGAAGCACTTTATCTGGCGCCCGTTATCCAGCAACTGATAGGGATAAATGCTAACACAACTCAACGGAACGCCCTTGACATACCCGATGAAATCGATTTCTACCAGACGCATCGGGTAAGTTGAAAAACTTTTCGATTCATCCGGAGGCGTGGCGATTGATGGCGAATCATTGCCAGTCACAGGAGTATCCCAGAATATTTCAACCAGCGCCGACAACTGCATGTAACTCTGACCGCCGGATTGCACCTGATAAGTAATTTCATCCGGTAAGGCATTGAATAATTTCCGATAGACAGGAATAGACGGGAAGCCCCCGCGTACCGAATTATCCAGACCGGAAATCTCAATCACACTAGCCCGGATTTCATTATTTATTGTGACTTTCGGTACAGGAAGCTCGGCCTGCCATTGCCAGGTCGCGGCGTTCAGCCATCTTTCAGTCATCTTAATCTCAGAACCGGTTGACCATAAAAAGTCACGACTGATTAATAAAATCAGCCCGCAAACTAAAGTCTTGTAGAGATTATTAATATTCAAAATTGACAAGCGCTGAATATCTTTTACAGACACTGCTTTCGATATTGATTACGCGGTTATCTCTTGGCACTGCCGCTGAAGAACAACCGACTCAATAACGCTCGCAGAGTGTCTTCATCAATATTACGGTAAAAGACGCCCTGATGGGAGACGGCGATTTTCTGGGTTTCTTCCGAAACGACCACAACCACCGCGTCCGATTCTTCACTTATACCAAGTGCCGCCCGGTGACGGGTTCCCATCTGCGGATCTATATCCGGATTTTCGGACAACGGTAAAATACATCCGGCCGCTTCGATTATGTCATTCTGGATCAGAACTGCGCCGTCATGAAGCGGCGAACCGGGATTAAAAATTGATACCAACAGACTGGCGGATACTTCCGCATTGATAGCTGTGGCGCGATCTTTGACCGGTTTCAGACCGACTTCCCTGACCAGAACAAATAAACCGCCCCACTTGCGCCGGACTAATTCTCGTGAGGCTTCGATCACCGATTCGATCGTTTTGGATTTCGATTCACTTAAAAAGCGTCTTACGAGACGACTCTGTCCCAGAAAGATCAGAACTCGCCGTAGTTCCGGTTGAAAAATTATTACAAAGGCAATAACCCAGATAGTTTGCAAATGACTCATTATCCAGGACAGACTCTGCAGGTTCAAAGCCCGGGCAATGAATGAGGTCAGTAAAATGATCGCCAGCCCGATCAGCATCTGCGAAGCGCGCGAGCCCTTGAAAAACTGATAGAGTTTTAGAATTATGATATAGACAACGATAATGTCGATAATATCCCAGATAGTGACAGTCAAAAATTTAAAAGTGAACAGGGTCATTTTATTGAATTCCTACGATTGCATCTGCAATTTTTACTGCCTGCACAGCGGCTTTGACATCGTGCACCCGGACAATGCTGGCACCATTCAGGATACTAGCTGTTACAGCCGCCAGTGTTCCTTCCAATCGCTCGGCCGGTGGTAAGTCGAGAATCTGCCCGATAAATGATTTACGCGATGGACCAACCAGGATTGGAAAGCCCAGGGATTTAAATTCCTCCAGGTAATGTACAATCCGATAATTATCGTGAACAGTCTTGCCGAAACCGATCCCCGGATCGATGAATATTCGCGATTCATCAATTCCAGCCCGACAGCCTTTTTGGATGGAATCGGATAAATAAGAAATAATTTCATCGATCAGATTGTCGTAATGGGGATTGGTCTGCATATTTTTAGGCGTTCCCTTGATATGCATCAGGATGACACCGGCTTTATATTTGGCAATAATCTTCGCCATTTGGGGATCGAAATTCAATCCACTGATATCATTGATAATGACGGCCTCATTTTGTAAGGCCCATTCAGCAACCGACGATTTATAGGTATCCACCGATATCGGAATTTTTAGCTTGGTCTTTAAGTGTTCCAGAACCGGCTGTAAGCGGGCGATCTCCTCTTCAGCAGAAATTGGATCGGAGCCAGGTCGGGTCGACTCGCCGCCGATATCGATTATATCCGCGCCCTCGGATTCCATTTGGAAAGCCGTTTCAATGGCTGTCGAAGCCTTAAAATTTCTAGCGCCATCATAAAACGAATCCGGGGTAACGTTTAGGATCCCCATAACTAAAGTCTTCCTACCGGTCTGATACTTCTGCAAACCAATCTGAAAGGTCTGCGCGGTGGAGATTCGTCGCAGATATTGCTCAATCTCCGTAGCCAAGGCGTTCAATCCAAAGTATTGATGTCTGAGACTTTCTATCAGGCGCTCGTATTGCCGGCGGGTGGCTAATAAAATTACCGGAGTATCCGGCGCCTGTCCCGTCGCTACTTTCCGCGATACGGCACATTCGCCGCCGATAGATAAAGTTTGTTGTTTGAGAATATTGGCGGCCGGCGCCTTAATCGGATCGGTTTTAAGAATCAAATACTGACCTTTTTGAGCCATAATCTCAATTCCGGCCGGATCGACAAACAGCGATTCCATCTCACCAATCAGATGGGCGATTTCATCATTTTTGAGTCGCCTGATCAGTTTCGGCTCCTGTTACTTTTTGAACTTTTTTCGGAAGCGAACCGGCTTTGGTCTTTTTAACTGGTTTAGGTTTACTGCCGGCACTTTTATCGACCAGTATATCGACAGAAATATCTTTGGCATCCCCCAATAGTCTGGCGATTTCGGCTCCATCCATGACTTCTTTTTCTAGCAAAGCCTCGGCCAGTTTATTCAATAAATCAATATTCTTTTTGAGAATCTCACAGGCCAGATTTTCGGCATTTTCAACGATTTCACGAACTTCCTGGTCGATCAGTTTCGCGGTCTCTTCGCTGAAATCCCGATGAGTGGCAATTTCGCGACCGAGGAATATTTCCTCATTCTTCTTACCGAATGTCAAGGGCCCCAGTTTGTCACTCATACCCCACTCACAAACCATCTTCCGGGCTAGTTCAGTGGCGTTTTCGATGTCATTGCCGGCACCGGTTGTCAACTCATTAAAAATAATCTTTTCCGCGGCACGACCGCCCAACAGGATACAGAGTCGGCCATTGATATATGAACGTGAATAATTATGGCGCTCGTCCATCGGTAATTGGTGTGTAATACCCAATGCACGGCCGCGTGGTACGATGGTCACTTTATGAATCGGATCAGCCTCTGGAATATTGACTGCCACCAAGACATGTCCTGATTCGTGGTAGGCAGTTAATTTCCGTTCGCGATCGGAAATGTGCAAACTCTTGCGTTCAACGCCCATCATGACCTTGTCCTTGGCTTCCTCGAAGTCGTTCATTTCGACGGCCTTTTTATTTCTACGCGCGGCCAGAAGAGCGGCTTCGTTGGCGAGATTGGCCAGATCAGCACCGACCAAACCGGGAGTACCCTTGGCGACGATTGATAAATCAACATCCTTAGCCAGCGGGATTTTCTTGGTATGAACTTTCAGAATCCCTTCCCGCCCCATCAGGTCGGGGACATCGACGACGATTTGCCGGTCGAAGCGTCCGGGTCGTAATAAAGCCGTATCCAGTACATCCGGTCGGTTGGTAGCCGCCAGAATGATAATGTTAGTATTCTCATCAAAACCGTCCATTTCGACCAGCAATTGGTTCAAGGTCTGTTCGCGTTCATCGTGACCGCCGCCCAATCCGGCACCGCGATGACGACCAACGGCATCAATTTCATCGATGAAAATAATGCAGGGCGCACTTTTCTTTCCCTGCTCGAAAAGGTCACGTACGCGCGAGGCACCGACTCCCACAAACATCTCCACGAAATCGGCACCGCTGATACTGAAAAACGGAACCCCGGCTTCACCAGCCACGGCTTTCGCCAAAAGAGTCTTACCGGTACCGGGCGGGCCAAGCAGAAGAGCACCTTTCGGGATTTTACCTCCCAGACGGGAAAATTTCGAAGGCGACTTGAGAAACTCGATAATCTCCTGTAATTCTTCCTTAGCCTCGTTACAACCAGCGACATCGTTGAAGCAGGTTTGGGGACGGTCGCTGGTCCACAGTCGGGCTTTACTCTTGCCAAAGCCGAAAATACCCTTATTATTCTGACCCTGCATGCGCCTCAGAAAAAATAGCGTAATTAAAACGATAAAAATAAACGGTAAGATGCTCGTGAAAAAACTCGTCCATTTTGTGTTTCTGACCTTGAAATCATATTTAAGGCCGGCTTCATCCCAGCTTTGAAGCATCTCGCTATCGACAAATCGTAAATTTACAATAAATTTTTCCACATCGACTGAGCGTTCACCAATTACCAGCGGCACTTTTTGCGCGAGAGTTCCGTGAAATTCATTTTCGATAATTACGGCTGATTTGATACGCTTCTGCGATAACAGCTCTTTATATTGAGAATAGGAGATGACTACCTCTTCCTCGCCGCCGCGTCCGAGTATTTGCATTAGTATAATCGAACTAACGATAATGATAATCCACATCAACGAAGTGCGCGAGGCTTTCTTCCAGCGGAAATCGTCTCGGTTCGGTTTGGGTGATCCCGCCGAATTTTTCCGGGGTTGACGCTGTTTCCGGTGCTCAATCGAACGATCGGGCTCATGATTTTTGGATTGGTTGTTATTTTTTGGCATATATTAAATCATTCCTTTTTTTCTACTTAAAAGCGTAAATCGAGGGTAAGTTGCGCAGTTTCTGAGCTACATCCAGACCATACCCTACCACAAACTTGTTGGGTATCTTGAATCCCAGAAAATCGATCGGAAAGTCCACCTGGGTGGGCTCTTTCATCAATAAAGCCGCAAAACTGACTGAATTCGGATTACTCTCTTCTAATCGCCGTTTCAGGAACTTGATTGACAAGCCGGAATCGATTATATCTTCGATAACGATCACATCCCGACCGGTTATATCACAACTAATATCTTTCCGTAAAAGTACGGTGCCGGAGGATTGGGTCTGGTCGGCATAAGAGGAAATTTTAATAAAATCAACTTCACCATCGATCTGCAATTTTCGGAATAAATCCGCAAAGAAGATGAAACTGCCATTCAACACTCCGATCAAGATCGGTACCGTGCCCTTATATCGGGTTGAGATTTCAGTTGCTAATTCCATTACCCGCCGATCAATTTGCTCGACCGTCAGGAGTTCTTCGATTATCCGGCCGGCATATTTACCATGACTGGCATCCAGGGTCATCGTCTTTTTCATGAACGTTTTTCCTTGTAGGTTAATTTCAGAATAGTCTTTGTTTTCCGGGTGATCTTGAATTCTTCGGACAATGTCAGACCGCATAGCCAGATGATTTTGTTTTCACTGTACAAAAGCGGAATCTGGTTTTTCTGGATAAGCGGGATTTTCAGATCTACTAAAACATCGCTGATTTTGCGGGATTGACGAATTCCGAGGGGTACAATTCGATCGCCTTTTTGCCAATGACGCAAACTCAAGCCATTACCGATTCGATCGAAATCGATATATTCGGTTCCGGAATGCCGTTTTCCTTTTTTGAAATTATTTACATTCATTAATTCGCTTGTAAAGACAAAAGATTCATTATCGATCTTTTGACCCGCAACGATCATCATATCTTCCCAGTTGGATCCCGAATCGCGACGCATAATCAACCGATTTCGGTCCGACAGAATCGTGATTCTGTCACCGATCTTCATCCGTCGTCCGGTCGCACCTTCATTTACCAGATTAAGCAAGGCATTCATCCGTTTAAAACTCAGGGGTTGAAGGGTGGCTGTCAACTTTTGCAGACATTGCCAGATTATCTCCTTTTCAATCCCGATAAAATAGGTTTTAAGACGAGATTTATCAAGCACTATTTGTTCGGCATCAGCCTTAATTAGGCAACTCTCCAGAGCTGGTCTGGCAGATTCCATGATAACTTGCCGCGCTTCGCTTAAAATTTGCGCTAGGTTCCCCAGCGTCACGGTGATATTCGGATTCAGGTCGCGCCGGATAGCCGGTAAAACCTGATTGCGGATGATATTACGTTCGCAATCGTTGATAAGATTAGTATGGTCCTCGACGAAAGGCAATTCTTTTTCGCGCGCGTAAGTGTACAGATCGGCTTTAGTCGCAATCAGCAGGGGGCGCACAATATTGTTCCGTTTGGAGCTAATCCCGGATAAACCTTGCAGACCAGCGCCTTTTAATATTCTTTGTAAAACTGTCTCAGCCTGATCGTCCAATGTATGAGCCGTAGCGACCACCCCGCCCGGGTATCCCTGTGCGATTTTCGCGAAAAATGCATAGCGCAATTCGCGGCCTGCCATTTCCAGTGAAATCTGTCGTTTACGAGCAATTTTCGGTACATCCGCTCTTTCCGAAAAGAATATCAGCGACTTCCTAAAACAGAATTGCCGAACTAATTCTTCATCGCGTTCGGCCATTGCGCCCCGAATCTGATGATTAAAATGGGCGACGACAATCTTGATATTCCAGCGTTTCTGTCGGGATAGCAGTAAATCCAGCAGGCTCATCGAATCGACTCCTCCGGAAACACCGGCGATCACGGTTTGGACATGATCCAGGAGGTGATTGCTTTCGACGTAATCAGTAAATTTCCGCAAGAAACCGGAAGCTTTCACAGTCGCTCACCATTTTTCATATAGGGATTGTAACGCAACTCGTGCGCGATCGACGTATTCACACCGTGACCGGGATAAACCTCAGTCTCCGGTGGCAAATTTTTCAATTTCGCCAAACTACACTCCATTTCCTGCCAGGAACCGCCCGGAAAATCGACCCGACCGACCGAATTCCGAAAAAGTGTGTCGCCGGAAAATAGCGAACCGTCGATTAAATAACACACACCGCCCGGAGTATGACCGGGAGTGGTAATTATCTTAATCTTAAATGACCCGATTTCGAGCAACTCTTCATCTTCCAGGTAAGTTATATCGTGAGGAACTTTAGTGACTCCGATACCCAGCATTAATCCAAAAGGAATAGCGGTTTTCAAAACGGTCTTTTCCTTGCTATGCAGGTAAAATGGAATATCGAAATGTTTCTGCACTGCGACGGCGGCCGCCAGATGGTCAGGATGGGCATGGGTATTTAAGATCGCCACCGGTCGGATTTTTAGTTCATCGAGTTTTGCGATGATTTCAGGGGCATGATCTCCTGGATCGATAATTAATCCGGAGCCGGTTAGCGGGTCGCCCACCAGCCAGATGTTTTCGCCATATTGCCGGGTAATGATTTGTTCGATCAGCATTACAGGATATCAGACTTCTCCAAATATTAGATCGTTCAGATTTTGCAATTTCTCACGGTAAGAATGTGGATAAAAGAACCAGACCGTGGCCGCGATCGAACTAAGAATCGAATTACCATCCTGGGGAGAAAAACAGAAACCTAATACCTCATTATCGCCTTTAACGGTCAGGCTGGGAACGGACACTACCGATTGATTGATGATCCGACCTAGAAATCCCATATCGCGGGCGAAGGCGAAAACCAGACTTGAGAGCGTTTTATTAGTTAAGGCTATTAGAGGATTGCTTTCCAACTTATTGATGACCGTCGCCAGATTTATCGAGTGCTTCAATTTAATATCAAAATGTACCGTGTGCAGATATTGAGTATTGACCTTTAGGGAAGACGAGAAAAGATCAAGCTCGGCTCCTATAGTTCGAAATAATGAAGCGGCATCGTAAGCCTGATAAGTCCCGTAATTATCGTCCTTCGGCAGACTGATCTGAGGCGCCGGGATGAAAGATTTGGACTCGCTCATGTCACTCGCACGACGAATACAAACAAACCGTCCCCAATCCAGGGAATGCGCTCCTTCTTCGAAAGCCAGAGTTTTTAATAACGTAGCAATATTATGGGTATTACAGGATACGATGCGCACAAACTGAACCTTCCCGGTTTGCAGAGCCTCATCGTTGATACCATAAGCGTAATCCAGACCAAATCCGGACGCTCTTGACTGCGCTATGAAAAATTTCGGATCACCTTTCAAACGTGAATAAATATCAGCCTTATTTTTCAAAGGTTCCTTATCCGGCGAACAATCGATTACCACTGCCGCGCGTTTGATCGCTTCTTCGGAGGTGTAATCGATCTTACACCCGACGCTGATAAATTCATCGGCAATTTCTTCATTAACACACAATTTCGCTCCGCGAGCCGACAAACCATTCAGAAAAGCCTTGTTCTCTATAGCTCTTAAATTCGGCTGAAAGGAAATTTCCTCAATTCCCAACTGTTCGCGACGACCCAGTAATACTCCAATGAGAGGAGCTCCGACAGTCCCGGTCCCAACTATATGCACGATTTTCCGCGCCATTTATTAATACTCCTAATTATTATATCATCTTTCTTTTCTGAAACAGCGTCGTAAATTAACACAAAATTTGGCGATAAAAAATCGCATATAGTAAAATATTGAATAATCGTAAGACAGGCATTCCTACCTGTCTATTATAAACAGCCTGGAAAGGCTGTTCTGCAAATTTCAAAACTGCATATTCAGGCTGATGCCGGGTAATAATTTATCCCTGACAGGAAATATGACCGGAGATAATGAAATCCTGACTTCATCCGATTGAAAAGCCTGACCTTCAACAGGTACGGTTAATATCTTTCGGGTCAGAAACAAACCGCCCCAGCTGCCACCTACGGCGAGCAGGTCCATGATCCGGCCATTACTAACCTCAAAAATTACCCCGGTTCCAACCCCGAATAATCCGCCGGCGATTTCACCGGTAACCATCAGGATCGCCTGACCAGCTGTAAAATCCTGATTTCTGATATAGCGATCCATCAGAATCGTGCCCGCGTATGATCCTACGGTACGGAAAATAAGACCGTCAATATTATTGGCATCCTGTTCGGTATCCCGCGTGATTAAATCCCAGATCATTAAACCATTGAACAAACCAAAATAACGCCCGTTAGTCAGCATCAGACCATCCCCGAGAGTATACTGCCGGTCAGCAAAAAATCGTCGTTTGAGCGCCATGCCCAACGGATGACCGAGAGCAGTAATGAATAATTTACGACGGTACCAGTGATCGTATTGATCGTTGTATTGTTTCATTTCCCGATCATACTGTTCGTAATCGTCGTAATTAAAATCCGGCTCCTTTGGTTGTTGATCAATCATCGTATAAAGGTTACTGACTCCGCTGTAGCCCAATTCGCCCCATTGAGTCAGCGCCCAGGATTGCCCGAGGCTCGGCTGCCATTTTCGATAAAACCGATCAGTGATTATCATTCCGGCCGGCACCCCCAGCATCATTGCTGAGATAAATAGTTTCGGCTCTTCCGGAAAAGCCAGCATACTGAAGCCCGCGGCAGTATGTATACCGATCACCGAACCGTATCGTAACATCTGGGCCCGGGCATGTGAAATGTCCATGTTCTTTGTGAATTGGTAAGTCAGGTAAAAACTCCCGCCCACGGAAAGCAACTCTCCGCCAACATACCATTTGGGATCGTCGACATCCAGCAGGTAGGGAATTCCCCAGCCGTATAATGCCGAACCATACAGCAGGTTCTGCATTACCAGCGGCCAGCGGCCCGATTGGTCACGCATTCGTGGCGCTGAAAGGGCGATTTCCTGCCGGATAATACGCACCGTTTCATCGGAAATATTGAGAGATTTCTGTAAATTCTTCAGCAGATTGCTCTCGTCCGGACTAATCTCACGATCTTTGAATGCCGACTGATAAGTCTGACGGTAAATATCAATGATGCTCGTCGAATCAGTTTGACCAAACAATAATTCAAAACCAAATAACACCAATAAAAAAGGAAAAAATCGGGAAATTTTTAATGATAGCATCATTACCTCCTTTTAATCCAGGAATTGCCATTCAATCCCGAAAATTTTCAAACGATTACGATAATTCATCCCGGAAATAGTCGCAAAGGCTCGCCCTTCCGCGTTATAAATCACGTAAAATATGTGGAAATCTCCAATGTACCCACCAATTCTGGCGACCAGATTTAAGCGGTTGTTCGTAAAATATTCCATGCTGAAAGTGCCAATATTGCGGATTTCTTCGAACCAGGCCAGGCGCGAGTTCGAATCCCAGTAATTCAATTCTCCAGCGGCGTATAAACGCAAATTATCCTTGAATAAATCGATCTCCTGGCGGATTTGCCCCCAGCCCTGTAACCAAACGCCAGCCTCATTATTTGAAAGCAGACTACGGGCTGTCAGCGTCATACGCCACGGCAAAGTCAATTGTCCATTGGCGATCAGATAAACCGCGTCCAGATGCCGGAGATTATAAGTCAGCGTCGTATCGTCGATAGCTGACCTATACGGCTCGTAAAAATCCGAGTTGACGCGGTTGAAAGCCAGATTCAACCTTAACCTACGACCTGAATGACGATAATCAATGGTCCTAATCTGATATTGGAAACCTTTGTCGGCTAGCGGCTGGTTGGCAGGAAAATTCAACTGATATATCAGCGGATAAAGGGCATAGGTCGTAGCCATCCGCCCTCTGACCTGGTTTTTGGGATTCAACCAATATCCGTAAGTTACTTCACCATCGAAATACTGATCGATCACTCCCAGTTTTATACTCCAGCGGCTTTTCGCTTTTTTTGATAATATACCGATATGACCGGTTAGTAAATTCTGACGTTCATAGAAACCATCTCGTAAGCTGACCGATCGGATTATCGGATTGAAACTCAGCGCCAATCTGAGACGTGCTACCCGTCGATCATAATAAAATTTGAATTCCGACTGATCGGCTACCCCTTTGAATCCAAATCGGGAATCTCTGACGTATTGCCCATAGATATAATTAGCCTGGTGAAAACCAATCGCGGCCGAATCGCGTTCAGTCGCTTTCGTGGCAATGCCGCCCAAACTGGCCCGGAATTCTTTTACATTGCCATTCGATGATGGTAATAAATAAGCCGATAAAGCGGAAGGCGATATTTTGATATAACCCGGAAGGTATTTTTGATAACCAGCATTCATATTAATCTGCCAATTATTCAGCGTTGTCTGTAAATCCAGCCGGTAAACCTGAGAAATACTCTCTCCGGTAGCGCCTAAATTAGCTCCGAGAATTCCATAATAACTGTCGTAACCCAGATTTTCACCTACAAATCGCCAGCTCGTAGTACTGTCCGGTAGTCGCCCGCTGATCAATAAACTGAAATTCTTATAGCCGTAATCGCCGCGATAATAATCGAACCGCGAAAATACTTTCTCCCGACCAAAATAACGCGGTGAAATTAACATTGAATTCGATTCAAAAGTAATCCGATCAAATCGCGGATTTAACCAGGTTGGCGGCACCTGCCCGTACACCGGGTCCGTCAACGACAGACCGTTATTCCGCATGGTCAGTGCGGTAACTGGTAACCCGTAAATCTGGATTATTCCTTTAACTCCCCAATCATCATAAGGCAGAAAAATATAATTACTGCTCTCAAAAATCTGATCGCCGATATTGTATATTCCAACCGAATTGAACGCCTCTGCGATTCGACTCGAATCGATCTGCTCCAAATCGGACCTGACACCAGCTTTAATAACAGCGGATAACACACCGAAAATCAGGAATACTCTGGCAAATCTCATTTTGTTATCCAGCCTCCCTGAAAAAAGGTATCGCCCGTAGGATCTGCTGAGCCGTTAATGGCACCAAAAAAAGAAAAATCACCAGGTTAACAAGTATATGAATCAGACTGAACGCCAATCCCGCTGCTAAAGTTGTCAATATTCCCTGCCGGTTGAAACCAGCCGCTAAAGGATAGGCCAGCGAAACACAAATATCGTAAAATATAGTTAAAAAACCTCCGAGTAGTCCGATCATAATGAAATTAGTTAAGCGAGCCTGCCATTTTAAGATATAATTCCGGCAAAGTCCGCCGATTCCCCCAATCAGACTCATCGCCAGCACCTGAGCGATTAGCATGGGCGGAAAGATCAAGCCTGAACCTATAGGATTGAGAGATGAGAATAATAATTCACCCAGTCCGCCGATAATGAGTCCGGATTTCCAGCCCATCAGTACACCGGATAAAAATGTCAGAGCCGTCACCAATTCCACATTCGGAATAAAAACTAAAGCGATACCGACTCCCACGATCAACGCGATATAAATTGCCGAAAAAGTTATTTTTCTAATCCTTGAATTCACAGAACTCTCTTTTACCCGGTGGCAATTTACAAACCGGCTTCGAGAATTCAAGGAATCTTTAGACTATTTGTCCCCCGTTTCCGGTTCTCCTTTAAACAATACCCGTTTGAAGTAGCCGCCTTTAGCAGTCCATTTACCTTCACTCAGATCGGCTTCAATATCCTTCTTCATCTGGTTGAGGCGCGTATCAAGTTCATCGATATAATACACGACCAGCGCTTCCGGAAATTGCGGTTCACGGGGTGACTGAAATTCATATTTACCCTGATGTGAAAGCAGAATATGCTCGAGCTTCAGTCGTAAAATCTCCGGAAATCCAGCAATATTCAGACATTCTTCACGGACCATATCGTGTCCCAGAACCAGATGTCCGATGAAATTGCCGGCATCCGAATAAGTAGTCGCAATCCCGGCCGATAATTCCACTAATTTCCCGATATCGTGCAACAGAATACCACTCAGGATCAGATCGCGATCCAACTCCGGGTAAGCCCGACAGATTCCCTCACTAATCTCACACATGGTATGCAGGTGTTCCAGCAGACCGCCCCGGAAAGCATGATGCAATACCATCGACCCGGGATGGGTGCAAATCTGTTCGCCATATTTTTCGTAAATTTTCACGATGAGCTGTTGTAGAAAGGGATTTTTCAACGACTGAATCGAGCCTTGCAAATCCTTCCACATTTTTTCAATATCTTTGGATGTAGTCAACAGCAAATCACTGATATCATAGCCATCGGCGCGATCGCGTTCGGGAATCACCTGGCGGATCTTTTCTACTTTGATCTGCGGTTCATTGTTAAATGAAGTGACAATGCCCTGGACTTTGACAGCGTCACCAATCTCGAATTGATTGGCCAGGTTTTCGACATCGTCCCAGATTTTACCGTTTATCTTACCGGTGCGATCGATTAATATCAGGTCGAGATAGACCTTTTCCTCTTTAGTTCTACGGACGGCTTTGTTAAATACCCCGAAAAATGAAGTGACGGCGTCGTTCTCTTTGAGATCTCGGATAAATGCTTTACTCATTTTTTCCCTCTTCAATTTTTCTGAATTAAAGCTCGGCCGCGCCTAATGTCAAGGATTATTTTTAAGAAAGAGAAAACAATAGTAGTTCGGTTCAAAAAACAATTGCCAATAACTCGTTGGAGATTTTTTTAAAATACCGTAATTTCATTCCAAATATGAAATGTTCTCGAGGTCGGCTGGGTATTTTATTTATTCTATCATTATTCTCATTTTCCGCATTAGCGTTTTTGGGTTCGTGTAAACCGAAACCAGTCACCGAAGACAATCACTGTAATCCTTTAAACTCCGAAAAAAATGCTCCTTCCGCGACCCTGCGCAAGGTTATCTTTCTGCCTTACTGGGTTTCTAATGCTCAATTTGCTGGTTATTATATGGCTAAAGACATGGGCGTTTATCGGAAATATGGCCTCGAAGTTCAAATTCTTCCTTACGAACCTTTTTATACTACTTCGGAAATAATCCAGGATGGCAAAGTCGATTTTGCGGCCTTGTGGCTCCTGAATGCAATCGAGATCAAAGCCTCCGGCGTAGACCTGGTTAACATTGCCCAATTTTCGACCCGCTCTTCTCTTATGCTCGTCACGAAAAAGTCGAGTGGCATCGCTAAACTATCAGACATGAACCACAAGAAGGCTGGAATTTGGAGCGGTTATGAACTTCAGCCAAAAACCCTATTTAAAAAATATAACTTGAATGTTGAGATCATCCCGATCGGCAGTACCAACAATTTATTTCTGGAAGACGGTGTGGATATAACCAACGCCAACTGGTTCGATGAGTACCATTCTATCATTAACTCCGGATACGATCCGGATGAACTGAATACCTTTTTCTTTGCGGATTACGGATTGAATTTTCTAGAAGACGGCCTTTATTGCTTAGCGGAAAAAATGAAAAACGAGCCGCAGCTGTGCGCTGATTTCGTAAAGGCTACTATGGAAGGCTGGATACTGGCGTTTAATAATCCCGAGGAAGCTCTTAATCTAGTCATTTCTTACGTTCAAAGTGCCAAATTGCCAGTCAATCGATCGCATCAGCGCTGGATGCTTAACCGGTATCGAGATTTGTATCTGCACGGTGATACCGTTTCAACAGTCCTGGCTGAGAAAGACTACCGGTTTGCCGGGCAGGTTCTATTAGAAAGCGGTCTGATCTCGAAGATACCTCCTTTCACCGATTTCTTTTTACCTTATAACAAAGTGGTACAATAGAAATCGTTCTATCAATTTCCAGGACCATATTGAATGATATTAAAAAGGCTTCTATTAACAGAAGCCTTTTAGGAAATAAGTTTAAGATTGGTCGATCAATCAGAGCGGGTAAGTCCGTTCCTTACAAACGATATTCATAGTTTCCAGTTCATCTAATACCGGATTGTAGACCTGAGGCATGACAGGCGCCAGTACGCCGGTGAGGTCTATTTTCCTTTCCAAGATCAGGCGAGTAGCGATCGCGGCCGGCAGGCTGACGGTGCGAGCCATTGAAGAATCTCCACCCGGAATACCGAAATCAATCAAGGTTGAGGTAATATTTTCTTTCCTATCCGGATATTCCGCGATGAACTCGTGATAGAGAACGATCATGTCGCGTTCATTTTCACCATAGGGCATCTTGGTCAGGAAACGCGCCGTCATTATATCCAACAAGGTCGGATCGGTATCGGGCAAAGTTTCCGGACTGGTCAATCCCAGCCATTCCAGATCGGCAATGACCTTATCACTGGCATCTGCCCCCAGAAAGCGCCGTAAGGCTGTTGCCGTACTTTCGCCCGTTTTAGCATTGACCAGTTTACGGGTCAACCCATCAAAAGTTAATCTCGCCAGATCGGTGCGCGTGGCATCGCTTAAAAGCCCGAGCCTGGCAACACAGAACAGCGTTTCGCACCACCCGAAATTGCGGATCGTACCGCGAAACAGGGTGTGGGCATCTTTCAGACCATAAGTCTCCAGATAGGGTAAAGAATTGCGATTCGGATAGGTCTCAAAATGCATATCATTAACCGTCAACGGCCAATGTTTTTTAAACAGCTCTTTTCCCGGGATCTCAACTATTTTTCCGTTTTCAAGATATTGAGCGTCATTCCGTCCAGCCATCAGAACCCCGCGTGGACTCCAGCTGAATTTATAACCAAACGGATTAGTGTTGGCCTCCGGAGCAGGCAAGCCGCCGCAATAGGATTTGAAACTAACGACTTTTCCTCCCTTTTTCTCAACCGAATGGATAATTCGCATGGCCGACATATGATCGATGCCCGGATCAACACCGATCTCGTTCAGAATCAAAATCCCGGCGTCGCAGGCCCGGCTATCCAATTCCTTCATAACCGGGCTGATATAGGACGTCGTCACCATGTGTTTTTTGGATTCGATACACAGATTGGCGACTTTGACATGGTGAATGTATGGTAATAAACTGATCGCCAGGTCACATTGGCTGACTAAGTTGCGCAACTCGTCGACATTTTCAACATTAAGCGCTACGGCTCTGCCACGCGGATGACCTGCCAGCAGTTTTTCGGCTTTACTGACCGTTCGGGTCGCTACCGTGACTTCGAAATCAGGTACTTCCAGCAGATACCGAACCAGCGGTCGTGAAACCAGCCCGGCGCCCAGTACTAATATTTTCTTCATATAAGCTCCATAATGATAGATAAATAATTACATCCCAATCGGTTTTTCACTCTCAGTGAATTTGGTCATGTATTGATAATCCGGCGTAAAATTGCCTTTATAAAGAATCGTAGCTTTCTTTAATTCCGGCGGCAAATTAACTGACTCAAACGATTTTGAAAAATCGGCGGCGTTTAGGAGCGGAATAAAATCACTTAAAACACTCCCAAACATCGTCGAGGAATCGCGTGGTAATTCGGACGGCAGATTATCGACCGCCAGGACTACCGGTCCTTGCCCTTCGAATCCCATTTGAATTGTCTCCGTCAGCGGATTGTAAACATAGACCGGATCGCCCGGTGTCGTGGTAGCCAGGTTACATTCAATCGAACCTTCAATATCACAGGTTATATCTCCGATAATTTTCAGAAAGTCAGGCTGGTCTTGCCGGTAGACTGATTTCAGAAATTTACGGGTCACCAATTTCGGGTATCGGCTGTCCCAATAAATGGCATTGACCAAAACCGTCAGATAAGGCACATATTCTTCAAACCGGGATTCATATTTTTCGGGATGGATAAAATAATCCTGAAGATTGAATTTTTTCTGCGACTCTTTGCTACGAAACATATCGGCTTCGGTAAATACGACTTTGTACAGACAATTACCTGAAAAATTGCCCTCCTTATAAAATGCCGCCAGATCGGATGGTTTGATTTCGCGAAACGGCAGTAAATCGAAAATTTCCTGAGCGCCTCCCGATACATTGCCGTAACCGGCGAAGCCGATTATCAGCGGGATCAGGGTTTTCGGTAATCCTCTACGCTGGATTACTCTGCCGATTTCGCTGATCGATTCTTTAGCGCTTTCCAATCCGAAATAATTAAACGCTCGCTGTATTTCCATGAATGGCGTATTATGACCTTCCAGTTTCAGCCGCTGACCAAGCACCCATAATGTATCGATCATTCCGGCAATTCCGGCATAGCGACCGAAAAACACGAGGCGCCGGCCGCTGTCATCTACAATACGTTCATAATCTATCAAGGTGGCGTGCAGATCGACCAGCCGTTTTAAAATCGGACGATTATATTCCTGACCTTTCACGGTATGCGAAAAGAAGAGATAATTTTTGGCTGGCAGTAATAATTGGGGCGGAATTTCCTTTACTGCCAGAATAACGTCACAAACATTGAGATCTTCTCTGATCTGCGCACCGGCTTGCCGATATTCCGCATCCCGAAATGCCCGGATCGGTGAGGGTTGAATGATAAATTGAATGGGATAATTTTCGATTAATTTTGTGACCTGGACTGGCGTCAGAGGAGCACGGGCTTCCCATTCATTTTTATCTTCGCGCCGAATTCCGAAAATCATCTTGAGTCTCTATTTTTTACTTAAATAATTTAAGTTCCGCGTCGAAAAAAAAGAAGCAATTCCTCAAGAATAGCAAAAATTAATCTAGGTGACCGTTATGATTTCCAGCTTGGTAATTCGCCGAATTTTATAAATTTAGCCGTGTTTATATATTTCAACCTGTTGCAGATCTGCTGTTGATTTGAGAATTTTTCGGAGATAATTATGGACTTTACCTTGAATTTAAATTTGTCAGGTTTACGGGAGGAACATAAAACTGTCCCTCTCGATCCGACTCAAACCTATGACGTTCTGATACTCGGTGGGGGACCGGCCGCTCTGACAGCCGCCGTTTATTGTATACGCAAAGGCGTCAAGACCGGTTTGATAACCAAATCTGTCGGCGGACAGGTAGCCGAGACCGCCGCCGTCGAAAATTATATGGGTTTCCAGTACATTGAAGGTTTAGAGTTGGTTTCTAAATTTCGCAGTCAGGTCAAGCAATTCGAAATCGGTTATAAGGAAGGCATGACCGTCAAGGCTATCACAACCGGTAATCCCAAAACAGTCAGTCTTGACAATGGCACGATTTACAAATCCCACACCTTAATCATTTCTACCGGCAAATCACCCCGCCGTCTGAACGTTCCCGGTGAAAAGGAATTAGCCGGTCGCGGTGTGGCTTACTGCGCCACCTGCGATGCGCCGCTTTTTACCGGTATGGACGTCGCAGTCGTCGGTGGCGGTAATTCAGGATGTGAAGCCGCTATCGATCTAATGCGGGTAGCGCGTCAGGTCACGCTGGTACAATTCCTGCCCGAACTGACCGCCGATAAAATCATTATCGACAAGCTGATGACATTTTCCAATCTGAAAATCCTCTTGGATCACAGTGTCGTCAGCATCAACGGTACCGAAAAGGTCGAATCAGTGACGATCCGTCATAATAAAACGACTCAGGAATCGCTTTTGCAGGTCGCAGGCATCTTCGTCGAAATCGGTTTAATTCCGAACACGGTTTTTACAAAGAACATCCTCAAATTGAATCAATGGAACGAGATCGTGATAGATTGCGCCTGCCGAACGAATGTTCCCGGTATTTTTGCCGCCGGAGATGTGACTTCGGTGCCCTATAAACAGATCATAATTGCCGCCGGTGAAGGAGCTAAGGCCGCGCTGTCCGCCTGTGATTTCCTGTTAAAAAACGCTTAAAAAAAATAGCGAAGATCGAGATTGTCGCCGATGAATAAAAATCCGAAAGAAATCCCCGGAACTATCACTGACAGATCGCCGCATCAAAGGTCTTGGCCAGCTCTTAAACTCTCCTGGAAACTGGCCTTATTTACCGGTCTGTTGGTACTATTCGTAACCATCGCCATTACTTTCCCGATTTATTGGCAAACACGTCAGGTGCTCGAAAATCAACTGACGGAACAGCTCCGGCAAAATATGCTCCTGATAAAAAATACAGATCGACCCGAGTCTGGTCAATCTGATTACTGAATATCCGGAACTATCTTCAATTAAAGATTCCCTGAAAAATGTTTTATCCCGGCAGCTGGAGCTTTATTCGGTTCAGGCTATCTATTTGATCGATTCGGCCGGCCTGATCATGGTCATCGCCGGCAATGAGGAAAGCGCACTCAAATCGACTCTGGTCCATACTATTGAAATCGCCACGGCCGCGAACGGTCAGATAATCTCAACTCCTCTGTTTGCTGATCGTACCGGTAACTATTATAAATCAGTGTTCGCCGCGCTACAGTCGGAAAATGGTAAATCAGGCGTAATCGGATTAGATGCCAGCGCTGGATTTCTGGCAAGTATGCGCCAATTACGCAACCAAATCTTTTCGGTAATAGCCGTCATTATTTTAATCTGTACCGGTCTGGTTTTACTGCTAGCGCGGACTATGACCCAACCTCTCGAAGATTTGACTAACTATGCCACCGCGATTGGTCAGGGACGTTCTGACCCGCCGGTTTTACGACACCGCCGGGATGAAATCGGTTTTCTCGGTCAAACCATGCAAAACATGCATTCCGCCCTGATTAAGCGTGAAAAGGAAAACAAGCAATTCCTGGCTTCGGTCGCCCATGAAATCCGCAATCCGCTGGGCGGCATGAAAATCAATGCCGAATTACTACTTGAGGAAGCCGGCAATTCAGCCTTGGCTATTAAATACACCCAGGCCATAGCGCGTGAAATCGAGCGGCTATCTCAGATTGTGGAATCTTTCCTGACCTATGCCCGCCCGCTATCGACCAATCTGGTCAAATGCGATCTAAATGCCATTTTGCAGGAAGTAATTGCCGAACTTAAAAATGAATTTCCGCAGGCTGAAATAAACCTGACCGGTCAGGCGCGTGTGAAAGTCAATCCCGGTAAGATCCGACCTTGCTTTATTAATCTGATTCGCAACGGACTCGAAGCCTCGTCCGAAAGACCTAAGGTGGCAATTTCGCTTTCCAATAAATCCGGACTGACTGAAGTGCATTTCGTTAATACCGGCCCGGCGATTCCACCGGAAATCCGGCCTCAGATTTTTGAGGCTTTCTTCAGCTCTAAGCCGGATGGCGTCGGATTGGGACTGGCAATCGCTAAATCTCTCATCGAGCAACACGGCGGTCAAATCTATTTAGACCATTCCGATGCAAGCGGCACGGAATTTGTCGTAACTCTACCGGAGTAAAATATGAATTCGCCAAAATCCTATTTCCGAATTCTGATTGTCGAAGACAACCTGTCCATGCGGGAGGGCCTGGTAGATTCTCTGGAAAAGGAGGGCTATACCATCTTTTCCGCTAAAGATGGTCAGGAAGGCTGGAATCGTTGCGAACGCGAACAATTTCAGTTAGTGATCACAGATATAAAAATGCCCGGTATCGATGGTCTGACATTAATGAAAAAAATAAAAGACCGCACACCGGATACTGAAATCATCCTGATCACGGCTTTCGCCACCGTCGATATCGCGGTAGACGCCATGAAGTTCGGTGCCCAGGATTTCATCACCAAGCCTTTCGCTTTAGCCGAACTGCGCCAAAAAGTCGAGTCGATATATAAACGATGTCAAGTCGGGCAAAATATTCTCGCCGGAGAGTTGGAAATTCCGAATCTGGTGGGCAATTCGCCAGCGATCCGGAATATCCGCCAAATGATTAGTAAAGTGGCGCCGAATGAAAGTCCGATATTAATCACCGGCGAAAGTGGTGTCGGCAAAGAACTGGTCGCGCATCTAATTCATCAAGCCGGTCAGCACCGAAATGGTCTATTCTTAGCGGTTAATTGTGGCGCACTGACTGAAACGATTTTAGAAAGCGAACTTTTCGGCCACGAGAAAGGCGCCTTTACCGGCGCGCATAAAACCCATATCGGAAAATTCGAACAGAGTCACAGCGGCACTCTTTTCCTGGATGAAATCGGTGACATGTCGCCCGGTCTGCAGGTCAAGCTTCTGCGCGTTTTGCAGACCAAACAATTCCAACGGGTCGGCGGCGAAAAATTTATCACCAGCGATTTTCGCCTAATTTGCGCCACCAACCAAAACCTTGAAGAAAAAATTAAGGAAGGCGCCTTCC
>Ga0172368_10000046_pt1 | contig 141951 bp, 129 predicted proteins | sample Lak11m_FD_114540 | JGI IMG/M metagenome (GOLD analysis project Ga0172368, IMG submission 114540) | Freshwater microbial communities from Kabuno Bay, South-Kivu, Congo - kab_022012_11m | ecosystem: Environmental > Aquatic > Freshwater > Lake | place: Democratic Republic of the Congo...
CGGGAAAGCCCGCCAAGGTCGCCCTCGTAGCCCTGATGAGAAAGCTCCTCGAAACCGCCAACGCCCTCGTCAAGGCCGACCGCCTCTGGACCCCAAAACCCGCTTGACCAAGACGGATACTCAACGCCATGATCAACACCGAGACGGATTTCCAGATGAAGACATGAGGCGGAATAAGGTTGCCCCCGGAGCGTCTTCTTGCGGCCCGAAAGACGACCCCAAGCGCCGCGCAGGGGACAATTCGCGGCGAGGCGCGCTGCGATTCCGGTTCCGCCCGGCCTTGTTCCATCGGTTGGCTAATCCCTGTCCGCGGGCTCGGGTGGGGGTGCGGTGAGCGTCGCCCAGTCGCGCGCCGTGCCGGTCGCGGGCAGGTCGGCGCGGGGCACGCTTTGGTGCAGGTTGAGCTTGGCCAGAAACAGCGCGGTGACCGGGGCGGTGGCAAACAGGAACAGCACGATCAGCGCCTCGTGCCACGACGCCTGCCCGCGGATCAGACCGGCATACAGCATCGACGCCAGCAGCACCGCCGCCACGCCAAGGGTGGTGGCCTTCGAGGGCGCATGCAGGCGTTGCATCGGATCCTTGAGCTTGATCATGCCGTAGCTGCCGATCAACCCGATCCCCCCGCCGATCACCAGCAGCGCCGCGACCACGATTTCCACGACCATCAGGGGACTCCTTTCATTCGATAATGTTGCCGCGCAGCAGGTATTTGCAGAACGCCACGGTCGAGACAAACCCGGTCATCGCCAGCAGCAGCGCCGCCTCGAAGTTGATCCCGGTGCCGGCGTGGATGCCCGCCAGCACCAGCAGGGCAATGAGGTTGATCACCATGGTATCGACCGCCAGCAGCCGGTCGGCCAGGCCGGGGCCGCGCAGGGCGCGGTAAATACTCAACAGCAGTGCCCCGCCGTAGCAGGCGATGGCGAAATCGAGGGCCAGGGCAATCATGCGAAGATCCTTTGCAGCCGTGCCTCGTAGCGCGATTTGATCGCCGCGCGCACCGCCTCGGGGTCGGGGGCGTGCAGGCAGTGGATCAACAGCGCCCGGCCGTCGCCCGAGAGGTCGGCGCAGACCGTGCCGGGGGTCAGGGCGATGGTGGCGGCCAGCACCGCGATTGCCTCGGGGCTGGTCAGCTCGAGCGGCAGGCTGATCCAGGCGGGTCTAAGCCGAGCATTGGGCGCCAGCAGCACCAGCCGCGCCACCACCAGGTTTGCGGTCACGATGTCGAGGCCGACGATCGCGATATAGCCGGCCAAGTCGGGCAGGCTGCGCAAGCGTGGGCGGTTGGGCCAGTAGGGCGCGGTCAGCATCGGGATCACGACGCCGAGCGCGCCCCCCAGCACCAGGCTGCCAAGGCCGGGCTGACCCACCAGCGCGAGCCATGTGAGGATCAGCAGCAGCGTCAGGCCCGGGTGCGGCAACAGCTTGGCGATCATGGCAGGGCCCCGGGCAGGGCATTCGCGGCGATGTAGGCGCTCGGGCCGTGCAACGCGGCGGCGGTGGCATCGAGGTAGCGCATCACCGGCGCGGCAAATACCGTCAGCGCCACCAGCGCGGCCAGCAGCGCGCTCGCCGCCGCAAAGGCCAGCGGCTGCGCCGGATGGGGTGTGGCCGGGCCGGCAAGTTCGTGCGCCTTCCAGAACAGCCGGCTGCCCGCGCGGGCATATCCCGCGATCATCACCAGCGAGCCTAGCAGGACGATCGGCCAGATCAGCACCATGCCGGGGCCTCGGTTGGCGTCAAGGATCATCAGCTTGCCGACAAAGCCCGAAAGCGGCGGCATTCCGGCCATCGCCAGCGCCGCCACAAAGAACAGCGCCGCGATCACCCCGTGCTGGGCGATCGGGGGCAGGGCGTTGCGCAAGCCGCAACCCGCTCGGCGCGCCGCAACCAGATCGGCCAGCAAGAACAGCGCCGCCCCGGCCAGAGTCGAGTGGATCAGGTAGTAAAGCGCCGCCGCCGTGCCTTGCGGGGTGAAATCGGCCAGCGCGATGAACAGCGTGCCCACCCCCGCGATCACCGCAAACGCCACCAGCCGCGTCAGCGTTGCCGCTCCTAACACGCCGATCGCCCCGACCACCAGCGTCGCCAGCGCCAGCGCCAGCAGCAGGTTCGCGAACAGATGGCCGGTATCGGGGGTTTCGGGCGGAAACACCAGGGTGAATACCCGCAGCACCGCGTAGGCCCCGACCTTGGTCATCACCGCGAACAGCGCCGCCACCGGGCCGGGCGCATTGGCATAGCTGGCCGGCAACCAGAAGTGCAGCGGCACCAGCGCGGCCTTGATCCCGAATACCGCCAGGAGCAACACCCCGGCCACCCGGATCAGCGCAGCGTCACCGGGCGCAAGCCGGGCCACCTTGCCCGCCAGATCGGCCAGGTTGAGGGTGCCGGTGACGCCGTAAAGGGTGGCCAATGCGATGAGAAACAGGGCGGATGCAACCAGATTGTAGGCGACATACTGCACCCCGGCGCGCAGCCGGGCCGCGCCGCCGGAATGGATCATCAGCCCGTAGCTCGCAATCAACAGCACCTCGAAGAACACGAACAGGTTGAACGCGTCGCCGGTCAGGAATGCGCCGTTCAGGCCCATCAACTGGAACAGGTAAAGGGCGTGAAAATGGGCCCCGCGCGCGTCCCAGCCGGTGGCCGTGGCGTAAATCAGCACCAGCACCGCCAGTGCTGCGGTCAGCACCAGCATCAGCGCCGCCAACCGGTCGAGCACCAGCACGATGCCGAAGGGCGCGGGCCAGCCGCCCAGAAAATAGCCTTGCGCTGCGCTGGTGGTGGCCTGCACCAGCAGCAATACGGCAAGCGTCAGCAGCGCCAGCGTGCCCGCCAGCCCGACCAGCCGCTGCACCCGCAGACCGACGCGCCGCGCCAGCACCAGCCCCGCGCCCAAGACCGCAGGCAGCAGCACCGGCAGAATGATGAGGTGGTTCACCCGGCCTCCTCCTCGGTCGCGCGGTCGGTCTGATCGCTGCCGGTGGCAAGGTGGGCGGCCAGCGCCAGCATCACGATCACCGCCGTCATGGCAAACGAGATCACGATCGCCGTCAGCACCAGCGCCTGGGTCAGCGGGTCGGTGTAGCCGAGCACACCGTCCGCCACGATCGGCGGCGACCCGATCGCCAACCGACCCGAGGCAAAGATGAAGATATTGACCGCGTAGGACAGCATCGCCAGCCCCACAATAAGCGGAAAGGTGCGCCGGCGCAGGATCAGATAGACTCCGGCGGCGGTCAGTATGCCAACGGCCGAGGCAACCAGTAGTTCCATCAGCCCCCCTCTCCGGCCCGTAGTGCCAGGCGCGAGATCGAGGCCAGCACCAGCATCACCGCCCCGAGCACGGCAAAGAACACGCCGGTGTCGAACAGCATCGCGGTCGCCAACTCGAACGGCGCCAGCGGCGGCAGGTTCAGGTAGCCGTAGGCCGAGGTCAGGAAGGGCCGCCCCAGCAGCCATGACCCCGCCCCGGTGGCCAGCGCAATCAGCACCCCCGCCGCGATCAGGCTGTGATAGCTGAAGGCGCGGCGCTCCTGGCTCCAGGCAAAGCCCGAGGCCATGTAGTGCATCACCAGCGCAATCGCCACCACCAGCCCCGCGATGAAACCGCCGCCGGGTTGGTTGTGGCCGCGCAGAAAGATGAACACCGCCACCATCAGGGCAAGCGGCAGGATCATCCGGGTGGCAACCACCAACAGCAGCACATGGCGCTCGCCCGACGGGGCACGCGCCGGTTGCGAGGCGCGCAGCCGGTCATCGGCGGCACCGGGGCGCAGCACCGCCTCGATCAGGGCGAAGATCACCAGTGCCGCGATCCCCAGCACGGTGATCTCGCCGAAGGTATCATAGCCGCGGAAATCGACCAGGATGACGTTGACGACATTGTGGCCGCCGCCACCGCTCAGCGCATTGGCCAGATGATAATCGGCCACCGGCGGAAAGCCAAAATCGCGGGTCATCAGGGCGTAGCTCAGCCCGCCGATCGCCAGCCCCGCCACCCCGGCAATCACCCCGTCGCACGCCCTGCGCAGCTTGCCCGATTCGAACGGCGTGGTCTGTGGCAGGAAGTTCAGCGCCAGCAGCAACAGCAGCACCGTGGCAACCTCGACCGCGATCTGGGTCAGCGCCAGATCGGGGGCGGAAAGCCAGGCGAAGCCAGTCGCGACCATCAGCCCCACCACCCCCAGCAGCACCAGCGCCAGCAGACGAGCGTGATGCACCACAACAACCGCCACCGCCGCCACCACCAACAGCGCCCATCCGACCGCCGGGGCCAGAGTGATCGGCAGCATCGGGTGCCCGCCGGGGCTGTGCAGCGCGGTCGCGAACACCGCCGCCCCGGTCGCTGTCACCGCCCCCACCAGGATCGCCAGATAACGGCTCAGCGTGCCGTTGTGCAGGTGCGCGCTCGCCGCCCGCGCGGCGGCGGTCAGAAGATCAATGACACCTTCAAAAATCCGCTTGGCGTCGGGGCGCGGGGTGGCCAGCCAGAGACGGTTGAGGGGTGCATGCCCCCAGAACACCAGCGCACCACCGCCAAGCGCCAGCCCTGAAAGCGCCAGCGCCGGCGTCACCCCGTGCCACAGCCCGATCTGCGCCGCCACCGCTTCACCCGTCACCGTAGAGGCCGCCGCCTCGACCAGCCAACTCACCACCGCCATTGGTGCCAGCCCGATCGCCACCGCCAGCCCCACCAGCCCCAGCGGCGCCGCCCAGAGCCCCGGCCCCGGATCGTGCGGCAGCTGCTCCGTGGCCCCGGACGGTGGCCCGAGAAAGGTATGGCCGACAAAGCGCAGGCTGTAGCCCACCGACATGAGCGCGCCCGCCGTGGCCAGCGCTGCGATCAGCCAGGAATTACCGAGATACCGGGCCTGCGTTGCGGCCTCAAGCATCATCTCCTTGGACAAATAGCCGTTCAGCGGCGGCACCCCGGCCATCGCCAGGGCGGCGAGCGTGGCCATGGCGAAGGTCAGCGGCATGGCGGCGCGCAAGCCGCCAAGGCGGGTGATGTCGCGGCTGCCGGTGGCATGCTCGACCATCCCCGCCACCATGAACAGCGCCGCCTTGAAACTGGCATGGTTGACGATGTGGAACACCGCCGCCAGCGCCGCCGCCTTGGTGCCGAACCCCAGCAGCATGGTGATCAGGCCAAGCTGGCTGACCGTCGAATAGGCCAGCAGCGCTTTCAGGTCATCCTTGAACAGCGCGACCTTGGCCCCCACCAGCAGCGTCACCAGCCCGGTGGTGGTGACCAGATAGAACCACTCGGGCGTGCCCGCCAGCACCGGCCACAGCCGCGCCAACAGGAACAGGCCCGCCTTGACCATGGTGGCGGAATGCAGATAGGCCGACACCGGGGTGGGTGCGGCCATCGCGTGGGGCAGCCAGAAATGAAACGGGAACTGCGCCGATTTGCTGAAGGCCCCAAGCAGGATCAGAAGCAGCGCGGGCAGATACCAGCCCGAGTCCTGTATCGCCGCGCGCTGCGTCAGGATCACCGACAGATCGTAAGACCCCGCCACCCGCCCGAGGATCAGCATTCCCGCCACCAGCGCCAGCCCGCCGCCGCCAGTCACGATCAGCGCCATGCGCGCCCCTTGCCGCCCCTCGGGGCTATGGTGCCAAAAGCCGATCAGCAGGAACGAGGTCAGCGAGGTCAGCTCCCAGAACACCAGCAAGAGCAGGATGTTGTCTGACAGCACGATGCCCAGCATCGCGCCCTGAAACAGCAGCAGAAACGTGAAGAACCGCCCCATCGGATCGGCCGGCGCCAGATAGAAGCGGGCGTAGAGGATGATCAGCAGGCCAATGCCGAGGATCAGCAGCGCAAACAGTAGCCCCAGCCCGTCGATCATGAAGTTGGCGTTTAGCCCCAGCCCTGGCAGCCAGTTGATGCGGGCGGTGATCACCTCGCCGCCCATCACCGCGGGGGCATGTGCGGCCACCAGTGCCAGCGCCAGCGCCGTCACCACCCCCGTCGCCACTGCGCAGGCGTTGCGCCCGGCGCGGATCGCAAGGCCGGGCAGTAGCGCACCGAGCAGCGGCAGCGCGGCGATCAGGGCAAGAGACATGCGGCAGGCGTTCCGTTCGTGCGGGGGGGCGGGGCGTCGGTCGTCTCAATTCATATGGGGTTCGGGCCAGAGCGTTCAAGCGTTTTTGGCTGGCAGGCAGCGCTGGCGGGCGGATCCCGATCCGGCCTGCGATAGATCGCGCGCGGTTTTCATCCCCCTCCCGCCCTGGTCGCAGCGGCGGGGGCGCGGCCCGCAGCCAGCTCGCGCCGGCACCGCACGGTCTGGCGCAGCGCTGCAGGATGCGGGCTGCGGCGCGCTTGCCTGATGACCTCGCACCCGCGCCCGGTCAGGTGGCTGAAGGGCCCGACCGGATCGGTTTTTCGCTCTGAATCGCGGAAATCGGTCTTTGGTTGCCCACGCTGGCACCGGCCGGTGCCCGCCGCCAGGGGGCGCTGCGGGCGGGCGAAAGCAGGGCTTTCCCGATCCGCCCGATCCGGCGCGGGATCGAGCGATACCGCGAAGGGTTCTGCCCGATTTGCGGACAAAACCCCTTTCAAGCAGCTTGCTAGACCTCTTTCAGGATTGCGCTCTGATCCAGCAGATAGCGCTGCGCCAGCGGAATCGCCGCCGCTCCCAGCGATCGCGCCTGCGGCCCGACCGTGCCCTCGCGCACCGTCACCGGCGTGATCCCCGCCAGATCGAGCCGGTTCAGGGCGGCCTCGGTCTGGCGGGTAATTGCGGCGCGCACTGCGGCGGGCATCCAGCCGTCGATCAGCACTGCCTCGATCTCTAGCAGCGCGGCGGCGCTGAGGGTGGCGCTGGCCAGCGCCTCGGCCACGCCGTTGATCCAGGCATCGAGCAGCGGCGCGCTGACCTGCCAGTGGTCGGGGGTTTCCCACAGATGACCCGAGGGCTGACCGGCAGCGTCCATTGCCCCTGACAGGGCCGAGATCGAGGCCACCGTCAGCAGCCGCTGCATCCGCCCGTCCGGTCCCGGCACCGGCATCGGTCCCACCCCGGCGGCGTTGCCGCTGCGCCCGACAAACAGCTGGCCGTTCAGCACCAACCCGCCGCCGATGAAGTAGCCAAAGTAGAAATAGAGGAAATTCTGCGGCTTCTCGCCGCTGCCGAACACCAGCTCGGCACCGCAGGCGGCGGTGGCGTCGTTTTGCAGATAGACCGGCATCGCGGCCACGGCGGCAATCTCGGCCTGAATGTCTCGCACCCGCCAGGCATCCATCTCGGCTTGCGGCGCGCCGATGAACTCGACCCAGGACCAGAGCTGGAACGGCATCGCGATGCCGAGGCCGCCGACCCGCTCGCGCAGCGCCGCTGGCAGCTCGGCAATTGTCGCGGGCAGGGCCTCGGTCACGAACGCCAGCACCGCATCGGGGGTGGGATAGCGGTAAAGCCGGTGGCGCATGGCGCGGGTGTGGCCGAGAAAGTCGATCAGCGTCAGATCGACCGAACGCCGCCCGATCTTGAGCCCGAGAAAGAACGCGCCTTCCGGGTTGAGCGTCATCGGCACCGAGGGCTGGCCGATCCGCCCGCGGTTCGGCGCGCCGCGCAGCAGCAGCCCGTCCTGTTCCAGCGCGCGCATGATCACCGACACGGTTTGCGCCGAAAGCCCGCTGATCCGGGCGATATCGGATTTCGCCAGCGCGCCCTGCTGGCGCAGCAGGCTCAACACCAGGCGCTCGTTATGGGCGCGCATGCCGGACTGGTTCGAGCCGCGCAGACCGGGGACCTCGAAGCCCGGACGATCAACGATGGCATTGGAGTCATGCGGCACGGGCGATTCCGATCCGGGATCAGCTGGCGGTGGGGGGCGAAATTACCCCCTTGCGCAGAATGACATTGGCATAAAGCTGTGCCTCGCTAGTGGCAACGATGGTATGTGCGGCACGAATGCGGGGGTAGAGCTCGGCCCCCGCAAGCGCGACCACCGTAAAACCGGGCGCGCACTTGTGGCAGACCGCCTCGATCGCGGCGTGGATCGGCGCGCGCTGGGCCGGGTCACCGTTCAACGAGGCGCGAAGGATCGCGGCCGGGGTGTCGCGATCGAGCGGCAGCACCGTCAGGATCGCCTCGAGCAGCGCCAGCACCCCGTGGCCGTCGGCCCGCACCAGCCGGCGGGCGTGCTCTTGCGCGGGATAGTTGCCGTCGACCAGCGCGATTTCATCGCCATGGCCCATGGCGCGCAGCGTATACAGCAGGTCCGGGCCAAGGATGGCAGGCAGTCCGATCAGCATGTGTCCGATTCCAGGCGTGGCAGACAGGGCCTTCCGGCCCGCAGGTCATCGCCCAGAATGACGGCTTCCGGCGCGGGCTGTCAATAATAAATCACTCTGATTTATTTATCTTGACGTGGCTTTGAAAATCGGGTTTTTTTGCCCCGGCGACGCCAGAGTCGGATGTCTTTGGCGACGAAGCACGGGGGAATAGGTCCCCCATTTCCTTGGGAGGAAAATCGATGAAGTTGAAAGCTGCTGCCCTGATGGGCGCTGCCGCCGTCGCTCTGATCGCGGGCGCGGCCTCGGCTGCCGATCTGGCTTGCCTGATCACCAAGAACAACACCAACCCCTTCTTCGTGAAGATGGCCGAAGGCGCCGAATCGGCTGCCAAGGCCGCCGGCATGGATTTCCAGCTGGCCTATGGTGAAAAGGACGGCGACGCCGCCCCGCAGATCATCGCGATCGAAAACTGCGTCGCTGCCGGCGCCAAGGGGATCCTGATCACCCCCTCGAACGACTCGGTCGCGCCGGCCCTGAAGGCCGCGCGTGACGCGGGCATCCTGGTCATCGCGCTGGACACCCCCCTGGCGGACAAGGACGCGCAGGACATGACCTTCGCGACCGACAACTTCCAGGCCGGTATCCTGATCGGTCAGTGGGCCGCCGCCACGCTGGGTGATGGCGCCGCTTCGGCCAAGATCGCCATGCTGGACATCAACCACGACAACATCTCGGTCGACGTCGCCCGCGACACCGGCTTCCTGCAGGGCTTTGGCATCGAAGTTCCGGATCTGTCGGTGATGGGTTCGGAAACCGACGCCCGCGTGATCGGCCACGAACAGTCGGACGCCAACCCGGAAGGCGGCCAGAAGGCCATGGAAACCCTGCTGGCCAAGGACCCGGACATCAACGTGGTCTACACGATCAACGAACCGGCTGCGGAAGGTGCCTATCAGGCGCTGAAGGCCGCCGGCAAGGAAGGCCAGGCGATCATCGTTTCGGTCGACGGCGGCTGCCCGGGCGTGGCGAACGTCAAGGCCGGTGTGATCGGCGCGACCTCGCAGCAATACCCGCTGTTGATGGCGTCCAAGGGCATCGAGGCGATCGTCGCCTTCGCCAAGGACGGCACCAAGCCGGCCGCTTCGGAAGGCCTGTCCTTCTTCAACACCGGCGTGAACCTGGTGACCGACAAGCCGGCCGCCGGCGTCGAATCGATCGACTCGACCAAGGGCACCGAGCTCTGCTGGGGCTGATCGCCGCAAACGTCTGACTTGATCAATGGAAGGGCGGCTTTACAGTCGCCCTTCTTCATACCGGGGTGCCGTGATGGCCCCCGTGCGGCTCTGACAAGGGGACTTCCGCAGCGATGAGCAATTCCGACACACCAACCAAGACCATTTCCGACTTCGAGGCAAAGCTGGCCGAGGCCGACAAGACCGTTGCCCAGTTCGAAAAGGACGACAAGACGGCCATCGCCCTGCTGCGCGGGTTCCTGCGCGACAATCCGACCATGATCCCGGCGCTGGTGCTGGTGATTTCGGTCCTGGGGTTCGGCCTGGCCAATTCCCGCTTTCTGGGCCTGGGCGCGCTGACCACGGTGCTGCAGCAGGTGACGGTCACCGGCTTTGTCGCCCTGGCGCAGACCGTGGTGATCCTGACCGCCGGCATCGACCTGTCGGTGGGCGAAATCCTGATCCTGTCCTCGCTGATCATGGGCAACCTGTCGGTGAACATGGGCCTGCCCGCCGTTCTGGCCATTCCGCTGGGCGTGGCGGTCGGCACCTTGATGGGGCTGTTCAACGGCGTCCTGGTGACGAAGATGAAACTGCCGCCCTTCATCGTGACCCTGGGCACGCTGTCGATTTTTCGCGCGCTTAAGCTGGCCTATTCGCATTCGGAATCGATCCGCAACGTCGATATCGAGGAAAAGGCGCCGGGGCTTTTGTTCTTTGGCAACAAGTTCAGCTTTCTGGGTGCCACGGTGACTTATGGCATGATCATGCTGCTGATCCTGGCGGTGATCGCCTGGTATGTGCTGAACCGCACCGCCTGGGGCCGGCATGTGCATGCCATCGGCGATGACGCCGATGCCGCGATGCTGTCGGGTATCGCCGTCGACCGGACGCTGATCAGCGTCTATGGCGTGGCCGGGTTCATCTGCGGCTTTGCCAGCTGGGTGGCGGTGGGCCGGGTCGGCACGATCTCTCCCATCGGGTTTGAAACCATCAACCTGGATTCGATCACCGCTGTGGTGATCGGCGGCACCTCGCTGTTCGGCGGGCGCGGCTCGATCGTCGGTTCGGTGCTGGGGGCCATCATCGTGGGCGTCTTTGTCACCGGCCTGTCGCTGGCGGGGGTGGACAGCTATTGGCAGACCTTTGCCACGGGCTGCCTTGTGATCATCGCCGTCGCCCTGGACCAATATCTGCGGAGGGCTTCGAAGTGACCCATCCTGACGTGCAACCCGTCATCAAGGCGCGTGGCCTGATGAAGCGTTACGGCACCGTTGTGGCCATGAATGGCTGCGATTTCGACCTGTATCCTGGCGAAATCCTGGGCGTGATCGGCGACAACGGCGCGGGCAAGTCCACGCTGATCAAGGCGCTGTCGGGGGCCGTGACCCCCGACCACGGCACGATCGAACTGGAAGGCCAGCAAGTGCATTTCCGCAGCCCCGACGATGCCCGCAACATAGGCATCGAGACGGTCTATCAGAACCTGGCCATGTCGCCGGCGCTGTCGATCGCCGACAACATGTTCCTGGGGCGGGAATGGCGCAAGCCCGGCATCCTCGGTTCGGTGTTCCGCATGATCGACCGGGCGCGGATGAACGCCTTCGCCCGCGAGAAACTGTCGGAACTGGGGCTGATGACGATCCAGAAAATCGACCAGGCGGTGGAAACGCTGTCGGGCGGTCAACGGCAGGGCGTGGCGGTGGCGCGGGCGGCGGCCTTCGGGTCGAAGGTCGTGATCCTGGACGAACCCACGGCCGCGCTGGGGGTCAAGGAAAGCCGCCGCGTGCTGGAGCTGATCCGCGACGTGCGCTCGCGCGGGATCCCGATCATCCTGATCAGCCACAACATGCCGCATGTGTTCGAGGTGGCTGACCGGGTGCATATCCACCGCCTGGGTCGCCGGCTTTGCGTGATCGACCCCAAGCAGTATTCGATGTCGGATGCGGTGGCCTTCATGACCGGCGCGAAACTGCCCGAAGGGGTAAGTGCCGACGCCTGAAGCCGCGAGGGCCGGGCGTTCGCATCGGAGCGAAAACCGATCCGCGGGACGTGCCCGACCACTGGGCGGGCAGGTCAGGGTGGGACGGGGGCAGCGGACGGCCATCAGGTGCCCGTTCAGCCCTGCGGCGTCATCGCCTTGCGCTGGCGGGCGCGCTCCAGCCCCAGCTTGCGCTCGCGCCAGATGATCAGCACCCCGGCCAGGATCACCAGCGCCGCCCCGCCCAGCATCATGGCGGTCGGCACCTCGTCGAACACGACATAGCCGATCGCCAGCGCGAAGATCATCGAGGCATACTCGAACGGGGCGATCACCGAGGCATCAGCGTCGCGATAGCTTGAGGTCAGGAACACCTGCCCGATTCCACCCAGCAGCCCCGCCAGCACCAGCAGCACTGCCTCGGTCGCGGTCGGGATCACCCAGCCGAAGGGCAGGGTCAACAGCGACAGCACCGTGGCGGTCAGCATGAAGTAGAACACGATTGCCGCGGTGGTCTCGGCCAGCACCAGCTTGCGCACGAACACCTGCGCCAGCGCCGAAAACACCGCGCCCATCAGCACCACGATCGCGCCCAGGGTCTCGGCCTGCCCTACCGGCGCTCCGCTGGCCAGCGACAGGCGCGGGGCCAGCACGATCAGCACCCCGGCCAGCCCCAGCCCGACCGCCGAGATGCGGAACGCACGCACCTGCTCGCCCAGAAACATCGCGGCAAAGATCACCGTCAGCAGCGGCGAGGCATAGCCGAGGGCGGTCACCTCGGGCAGCGGCAGATAGCCAAGCCCGGCAAAGCCGAGCCCCATCGCGGTGGTGCCGAGCAGGCCGCGCCAGACATGACCCATCGGGTTGTGGGTGATCAGCCCGACCCCAAGCTCGCGCCGAAGCGCCAGCCAGACCACGATCACCGGCAGCGCAAACAGGGCGCGAAAGAACACCGTCTCGCCGGCCGGCACATGCCGCGCCACCGCCTTGATCAGCGCCGCCATCACGATGAAGATGACGACCGAGTTCAGCTTGAGGATGATACCGCGCAACGGACGCATGAGGGCCTCAGGCAAGGGATGATGCCCGGTGGATCAGCCTTCGGCGGCGGGGGCAAGAGCAAATGGCGCTGGACGCGGGCGACATGGCGCGGTTTGATGGCGCAAAGGAGTTTGCCATGACCCGACGCTCGCTTGCCGATCTGATCGATCAGGGCCGCGGGGCCACCCCCGCCGATCTGGTGCTGCGTGGTGGCCAGGTGTTCGATCTGATCACCGGCGAGCTGGTGGCGGGCGATGTCGCGATCTGCGGCGATACCATCGTCGGGGTGTTCGACGCTTACGAAGGCCGCCGGGTGATCGACTGCGCGGGGCAGATTCTGGTGCCCGGCTTCATCGACACCCATCTGCATATCGAATCGTCGCTGGTCACGCCGTTCGAGTTCGACCGCTGCGTCACCCCGCGCGGGGTCACCACCGCGATCTGCGACCCGCACGAAATTGCCAATGTCTGCGGCCTGACCGGGATCAATTATTTCCTGGAAGCCTCGGCCCGCACCGTGATGGACATCAGGGTGCAGCTTTCCAGTTGCGTGCCCTCGACCCACATGGAAACCACCGGCGCGCGGCTTGAGGCCGCCGATCTGGCGCCGCTGATGCACCATCCGCGGGTGATCGGGCTGGCAGAATTCATGAATTATCCTGGTGTCCTGCATAAACACCCCGGTTGCATGGCCAAGCTCGAGGCCTTTCGCGGCCGCCACATCGACGGTCATGCGCCGCTCCTAGGCGGGCACGATCTCAACGGCTATCTGGCGGCGGGGATTCGCACCGAGCACGAGGCCACCACTTACGCCGAAGGTCGGGAAAAGTTGCGCAAGGGGATGCGGGTGCTGATCCGCGAAGGCTCGGTCAGCAAGGATCTGCACGCCCTCGCCCCGCTGCTGACCGAGCGCCTTGCGCCCTACCTGTGCCTTTGCACCGACGACCGCAATCCGCTGGATATAGCCGAACACGGTCACCTCGACTACATGATCCGCACCGCGATTGCGCTGGGGGCAGAGACGCTGGCGGTTTACCGCGCCGCCAGCCTGTCGGCGGCCGAGGCTTTCGGGCTCAAGGATCGCGGTCTGATCGCGCCGGGCCGGCGCGCCGACATTGCGGTGATCGACAGCCTTGCCGACTGCCACGCGCGCCTGGTGATTGCCGGCGGGGTGGTGGCCGACGTCGCCGCCTTTGCCGCGCGCCAGCTCATTGCGCCGGTCGCGCGCGCCTCGGTCAAGGCCCCGCCGGTGGCAGCAGCCGATTTTCGCACTGCAGGCAACCGCGCCGAGACGGCGGTGATCGGCATCCTGCCCGGCAAGATCATCACCCCGCACCTGACCTGTGACATTGCGCCCGAGGGTGGCGACAAGCACCCCGACATCGCCCGCGATCTGGCCAAGATCGCGGTGATCGAGCGCCACGGCAAGGGCGGCAGGCGCGCCACCGGCTTTGTGCATGGCTTTGGCTTGCAGCGCGGCGCGATCGGCTCGACCGTGTGCCACGATCACCACAACATCATCGTGGTCGGGGTCGATTACGACGACATGGCGCTGGCCGCCAACCGGCTGGGCCAGATCGAGGGCGGCTTCGTGGTGGTGGCGGGCGGGCAGGTGCTGGCGGAACTGGCGCTGCCGATGGCCGGGCTGATGAGCCTCGAGCCGTTCGAGGCGGTGCACCAGCATCTGGTGGCCCTGCGCGCCGCCGCCCGATCCTTGGGCGTCACCCTGCAAGAGCCATTCCTGCAACTGGCCTTCCTCGCGCTGCCGGTGATCCCGCACCTCAAGATCACCGATCACGGCATGGTCGATGTGGACCGCTTTGAAGTCATGCCGTGACGGCGGGCAACCTCGGTCAGCGCTGCCGCACGGCGCGCATCTCGGCGCGCAGTAGTTCGATCAGGCGGTCGGCGAAGATCGAGCGGGCGGTCTCGGAGCTGGTCACCACGAAGGTGCGAAAACTGGTCGGATGGGCAAGCGGCCGCACCGCCAGCCCGGCGGGCAGGGGGCCTGCCACCGAGAATTCGTCGATCACCGCCACCCCCAGCCCCTGCGCCACCAGCGCCTCGATGGTCTGGCCAAGACGGGCCTGGATCGTCAGGTCGTAGCGCAGGCCCGCCTCGGCAAACGGGGCGGCCAGAATCCGGCCGTAGGGATCGGCGGGGTCGATGCCGATCAGCGGCTCGCGCGCGAGATCGGCCAGCGCCACTGCGGCGGCCGCGGCCAGCGGGTGGCCGGCGGGCAGCAGCGCCACCAGCCGCCCGGTGGCCAGCGGCAGCGACACCAGCCCCGGATGATCGAGCTTGAAGCTCATCGCCACCAGCTCGCCCTTGCCGAGCAGCAGGTAGTCGATCGCTTCCTCGATCTTGAGGATGTTGATGTTCATCCTGAGTTCGGGAAAGCTCAAGTGCAGCCGACGCACCGCCGGCGGCAGGATATGCTGCGCGATCGAGGGCACCGAGGCGAACGAGAACACCGAATTCGCCCCCCGCTTCAGTGCCGAAATCGCGTAGTGCAGGTTTCCGACGCGGGCGAACACGTCGTTGATCTGGGCAAAGATGCCTTGCGCCTCGGTGGTGGGCACAAAACGGCCATGGGCTCGAGAGAACAGTCTTATTCCAAGCTGGCCTTCGGTGTGTTTCATCACCCGGCTGATGCCGGGGGCCGAGACCGCCAGCAGATCGGCCGCGCCCTTGACGGTGCCGGCCAGCATGATGGCGCGGATCACCTCGATCTGGCGCAAGGTCAGCATCGGTGGCCCCCGCTCTGACTTGATTAACATCAGGTATGCGAAAATGTATATCCTGATATTTGATGTTATTCTAGCCTGATCCTACCCTGATCCTACCCTGATCCGGCGGGACGGCCAGGTTTGCGGCCGCGGATGGGGCAAGCAGATGTTCGCGACTACCGGCGCGGTGCTGATCGAGGATGAATTCCTGCGCGACGGCTTGCAGAACGAAAGCCGCGCCTTCAGCCTGACGGAAAAGCTGGCGTTCGTGACCGCGCTCGAGCAGGCCGGGGTACGGCGGATTCAGCTTGGCTCTTTCGTGCACCCGAAATGGGTGCCACAGATGGCGGATACCGACGCGCTCTTTGCCGCGATCACCGCCAAGCCGGGCGTCACCTGTAGCGCCCTGATCCTGAACATGGCGGGGCTTGAGCGTGGGCTTGCCGCCGGGGCGCGGCACCTGTCGATTTCGGTCTCGGCCTCGGCAACCCACAGCCGCAAGAACCTCGACAAATCGGTGGATGAGGCGCGGGCCGGGATCGTGCCGATCCTTGAGCGCGCCCTGGGCGCAGGCATTGCGGTGCGGGCGGGCATCCAGTCGGCGCTTGGCTGCGGCTTTGGGGGGGGCGCATCGACCCGCATCGGGTGCTGGCGATTGCGCGCAGCTATGGCGAAATCGGGGTGCAAGAGGTCAACATCGCCGACACGGCGGGGCTGGCCAACCCGGTGCAGGTGCATGAGCTGTGCACGCGCGTGCGCGACGTGCTGCCCGACACCACCGCGCTCAGCCTGCATCTGCACGACACCCGCGGGCTTGGGCTTGCCAACCTGCTGGCCGGATTGCAGGCGGGGGTGCGGATTTTCGACGCCGCCCTGGGCGGGCTTGGCGGCTGCCCGTTCATCCCCGCCGCCAGCGGCAACATTGCCACCGAGGACGCGGTGTTTGCGCTGACCGAGATGGGTTTTGCCACCGGCATCGACTGGCACGCCCTGATCCCCGCCGTCCATGCCGCCGAAGCCGCCTTGGGCCGCCGCCTGTCGGGCCGCATGGCGCATCTTGCCAAGCCGGAGGTGCCGAGGTGACGCAAAGCTGGTCGCTGGCCTATCTGACCGTGCCGGGCTGCACCCCGCCCGAACAAATCCACATCGCGGCGGCGGCGGGCTATGATTGCGTCGGGCTGCGGCTGATCCCGCTCGGGGTGCCGGGCGAGCCTGCGGTTGATCCCGTGGCTCCAACGCTGATCCGCGCCACTAGGCAGGCGTTGCGCGACACCGGCTTGCGGGTGCTGGATGTCGAACTCGCCCGAATATCGCGCGATCTTGCCCCGCGTGACTTCGTGCCCGCGATGGCGGCGGCGGCCGAACTGGGGGCGCGGCAGATGATCTGCTCGGCCTGGACCAATGTGCGCAACGACCGCGCTTTCATTGTCGAGCGCTTTGCCGAGATCTGCGCGCTGGCCGCCCCGTTCGGGCTGACGGTCAATCTCGAATACCCCGCGTTCTCGCGCCTGACCTGTCTCGAGGACGCGACCGACATCCTGCGCGCCGCGCGGCGCCCCAATCAGGGCCTGCTGGACGATACGCTTTACGATCACTTCACCCATGGTCGCGCCGCCGCCCTTGCGGCGCTGCCGCGCCATTGGTTCAACCTGCTGCATCTTTGCGACGCTTTGCGGGCGGTGCCCGAGACCCGCGACGAGATGATCAGGATTGCCCGCGAAGACCGGCTTTACCCCGGCGATGGCATCATCGACTTTGCCGCGATCACCGCCGCCCTGCCGCCGGGGCCGATCGCCATCGAGTTGCCGAACGCGCGGCACCTGGCCGCCCTCGGTGCGGAGGGGCACGCTCGCGCCTGTTTGGCCGCCGCCCGTGCCTGCCTTGCCGCGCGCCCCGCCGCGGCCCCGCACGGCAGCCGTGCGGCCTGACCGCGATATCTCAAGGAGAACCCGATGGCCCGCGACCTGTCGCCCGAAGACATCAAGACCGTAGCCGACATGATCGCCCGCGCCCGCGCGGCGATGGCGCAGATCAGCGATTACGATCAGGCGCAGGTGGACCGGCTGGCCCGCGCCCTTGGCTGGGCCTGCGGCAACGAGACGACCTTCCAGCGCATCGCCCAGATGGGCGTGGACGAATCCGGCATCGGCGACGCGAAGGCCGGGCGGGCAAACGCTTCAAAATCCTCGGCGTGCTGCGCGACGCGCTGCGCGGGCGCTCTGTCGGTGTAATCGAGGTTGATGCGGCCAAGGGCATCACCCGGATCGCCAAACCGGCCGGGGTCATCGCTTCCCTGATCCCGACCACCAACCCCGAGCTGACCCCGCCGGTCACCGGCATCTTTGCCATCAAATGCAAGGACGCGGTGATCTTTTCGCCCCATCCGCGCGCCAAGGCCACCACCTTTGAAATGGTGCGGGTGATGCGCGCGACCCTGGAGAAACTCGGTGCCCCGCAAGACCTGTTCCAGTGTGTCAAAGACCCCTCGATCCCGCTGACCGGCGCGCTGATGGCGCAGGCCGATCTGACCTTAGCCACCGGCGGCAAGGCGATGGTCAAGGCCGCCTATTCCTCGGGCAAGCCCGCCTGCGGGGTGGGGGCGGGCAACGCGACCATGGTGATCGACGAGACCGCCGACATCCTTGACGCCGCCCGCAACAGCCGGATTTCGAAAACCTCAGATTACGGCTCGGGCTGCTCGGCCGATGGCAATCTGCTGATCGACGACCGCATCTATGACGCGCTGCGCATATCGCTGGTGGCCGAAGGGGGTATCTGTGCAATGCGGCGGAAAAAGCGCTGCTGGAAGCCGCGATGTGGGACGGCGAGGGCCACCGCACCATCGCCACCGTCGCGATCAAGGCGCAAAAGATCGCGCGGATTGCCGGCTTCACCATCCCCGAGGACCGCAAGTTCATCATGGTGGAACAAGACGGCATCGGTGCCGGGCACCGTTTCTCGTCGGAAAAGCTTTGCGTCGTGATGGCGCTCTACCGCTACCACGGCTTCGATGACGCGCTGACCAAAGTGACGCAGATCTATCAGGTCGGCGGCAAAGGCCATTCCTGCGGCATCTATTCCTTCGACGACGACCACATCGCCCGGCTGGCGGCGGTGGCCCCGGTCAGCCGCATCATGGTGCGCCAGCCACAATCCAAGGCCAACGCCGGCAGCTTCACCAACGGCATGCCGATGACCTCATCGCTCGGCTGCGGCATCTGGGGCGGCAACATCACCAACGAAAACATCGCGCTCAAGCATTTCATGAACGTGACCTGGGTCAGCCGCCCGATCGCCGAGGACCGGCCGAGCGACGCCGAGCTGTTCGGCGAGTTCTTGAACACCGAGGTGATGTAGATGAAAGACCTGATCGCGACCCAGCTTGTTCGCTATCTCGAAGGGCGCGGGGTGCGTCATGTGTTCGGGCTGTGCGGGCACACCAACATCGCGGTGCTGGCGGCGATGGCCAACAGCAAGCTTCGCTTTGTCACCGTGCGCCACGAACAGATTGCCGCCCATGGCGCAGCAGTTCGACATTCTGACGCCGGGTAGCATCCTGATCCCCGGCGGCTTTGCCACCATGGGTTTCGGCCCGCCCGCCGCCCTTGGCGCCAAGATCGCTGCCCCGGACAAGGTGGTGATCAGCCTGGTGGGCGACGGCGGCTTCGGGCAGAACCCGGCGGTGCTCGCCACCGCCGCCGCCGAAGGGCTGGCGGTGATCTGGGTGGTGATGAACAACAACGCCTTCGGCACCATCGCCGGCCTGCAACAGGCGCATTACGGCCTGACCTACGGCACGGCATTTGCCCGCGCTGCCGATCCGATGGACCAGACCCCCGACTACGCCGCCATCGCCCGCGCCTACGGCTGCGACGGGGTGCGGGTGGCGTCGGCTGCGGCCTTTCGCCCGGCGCTAAGGGCCGCCATCGCCGCGGGGCGGCCCTGCGTGATCGACGTCGCGATGATCAACAACCCCACGCCGACCAGCGGGCACTGGAACATCCTCGACATCTATTCGCCCGGCAAGGCGGTGGGGCACGTCGCTACCCGCTAGCAAGGTGAAGAACGACTGTCGTGCGGCGTCCCGATGCAGGAAAGCGTTCCACGTAGGTCTGGGAACCACACCTGACCGCGGGCGGAACGGGAAACGCATGCCGTTTTCCCGCCCGCAGCACTACCTTGGCAATGGGCGGCTTGCGCCAAGCACAGCGCGTGGCCTCGGCGATGGCTGCGGCCAGGGTGAGGGTGAAAGGAACGATTTCCTGTTTTCGGCCAGAGGCGAAAGCAGTGCGGTGACTTTTTCAGCAACCTGCCAAGCCCGGTACTGTGACTCAGAGTCTCGGCATTCCCGCTGGTCGGGCAAAGCGCTTTTGCGCCGCGATTCGGTAGGGCGCGTTTGCCGCCCCGTAGCCGACGTAGCCGCCGCGGCGCTCGACCACCTCGAAGAACAACCCGTCAGGGCGGTTCATCGAGTAGAGCCGGAAAAAGCTGCCGCCGGTATCATCCTGATCATAAAGGATCTTAGCCGCCCTGAGCCGGGCCACCAGCGCCGGGTCAAGTCCGAACCGAGCCGCGACGTCGTCAAAGTAGTTGGGGCTGATCGGCAGCGCTACAAAACCGCGCGCGGCCAGCGCCGCGGCGCAGCCGAGAATATCATCGCAGGCGAAGGCGATGTGCTGCACCGAAGCACCAAAGCTGTCGGCGATGAACTGCCCGGCCAGGGTGCGGCGGGTATCGGCGCCGTTCAGGGTGATGCGCAACGCGCCGCTTTGCAGCGCCTGACTGTGGACGAGCCCGCCGGGATCGACGACATCGACCATCGCCGCCTTATGCGCCTCGAAAATCGCGGCATAGAACAGCGACCAGCTTGCCATATGTCATAGGCCACGGTCTGGCCGATATGGTCGATCACGCTCAGCCCGGCCCCCGCAATAGTGCCCGGCTGCAGCCGGAAATCGACCTGCCAGATTCGTCCCAGATCGCGGCCATGGTCCAGAAACCGCAGCATGGTGCCGCCGATGTCGCGGATCGCCGGAATGTGCAGCTCGCCCTTGGCGGTAGGCTCGGCATGGGGGGTGGCGCGCAGTGCGAGCGCGCGGGCATGGGCGGCGGTGGCATCAGGCACCACCAGCGCGATCTCGCTGACGGTGGTGCCATGCACCGCATAGGCGGTATGAGCAAAGCCCTCGTTCTCGCAGTTGACGAGCAGGTTGATCCCGCCCTGCCGCCACAGCGTCACCGCTTTCGAGACGTGCGCGCCCGCCCGGGCAAAGCCGCAGGCCGCCAGCAGCGCTTCGAGCGCCGGGGCCTCGTCGGGGCTGGTGGCAAATTCGATGAACCCGACCGCCTGCACCGGGGCGGCGGGCGGAAAGGCGGGCAAGCCCGCCGCCAGCGCGGGCTCGGCCCGGCGCACCCTTTCCATGAGATGAAGCAGCGCGCGCTGACCATCCAGCGCCACCAGCCGCGGCAGACCGGCACGAAGCTGATCATTGATGACCTCAAGGCTCAGCGGCCCATGGTAGCCGGTGGCCAGCACGGCGCGGGTAAAGCCGGTCACATCGAGATCCCCTTCCCCCGGCATCAGACGGAAATGGCGCGCAAGGGTGCGCAGATCCATCACTACCCGCGGCGCATCGGCCAGCTGGACATGAAAGATGCGCGCGCCGGCAATGGCGCGGAGGCTGTCGGGCGCCGCGCCACTGGCCAGGCTGTGAAAGCTGTTCAGGATCAGCCCGACGGCAGGATGATCCACGGCGCGCACCACCTGCCAGGCGGCGCCGGGATCGGTGATGTGGCGCGCGTAGGACAGCGCCGAAAACCCCACCCGCAAGCCGCGCGCCGCCGCCCGCTCGCCCAGGGCGCGCAGATCGTCGGCGGCGCGATCCAGGCCCGCCAGCGCCAGCGGATGCTGGCTCGAGGGCACCCCCCAGCAGATCGGTGCCAAGCGCCGCCATCAGATCGAACTTGCGCTCGGCGCGGGCAAAGGCGCGGGCCCGCAGCGGTTCTGGCAGGCCTTCGAAATCGCGAAATGGCTGGAACAGAAAGATTTTCAGCCCGTGGTCGCGCACCATCGCGCCGACCTCGCGCGCACTGGCATCACAGGCGATGAAATCCGGCTCGTTGAGCTCGATCCCGTCGAAACCGGCCCCGGCAATGGCGGCCAGCTTGGCCCGGAACTCGCCCGAGATCGAGGCGGTGGCGATGGCGGTCTTCATGGGCGTTCCTCCGCTTGGCATCATGTCGGCTCAGCCTTTGCCCGGCACCGACAACAGGACCGAAATGGTGAAGAATGACGACATCGCGGCGTCTCACCCCTTCCAGGCGGCGGCGGCGGCGCGGGCGCCGTTGAGCAGGATGGCGCTATCGACATCGACCGCGGTGAAGGTGGTGCCTGCCGCCACCGCCTCGCGCAGAAAGGCGGGATCAAGCGACAATATCCCCGCCGGTTTGCCCGCCGCCCGAATCCGGGCGATGGCGCTCAGGATCGCTTCGCGCACCTCGGGGTGGCCGGGGTTGCCGGGGTGGCCCATGCTGGCGGCCAGATCGGCCGGGCCGATGAAGATGCCATCGACCCCATCGACCGCGGCAATGGCTTCGATATTGGCAAGCGCCTCGGCGGTTTCGGCCTGCACCAGCAGGCAGATCTCGGCGTTGGCGCGGGCGGTGTAATCAGCCACCGCGCCATAGCGGCTGGCGCGGGTGATGCCCGCCACGCCACGCGTGCCCTGCGGCGGATAGCGCGTTGCCGCCACCGCGCGGGCGGCCTCAGCGGCGGTCTGGACATAGGGCACCAGAATGGTCTGCGCGCCGACATCGAGCAGGCGCTTGATCTCGACCGCATCATTCCAGCCCGGCCGCACTGCGGCATGGGTGGGGTAGGGGGCGGCGGCCTGAAGCATCGCCTGCGCGCGGGCGATGTCGATCACCCCGTGCTCGGTGTCGATCATCAGCCAGTCAAAGCCGCAGCCGGCCAGCGCCTCGCAGATGCCGGGATCGGGGATCGAGCACCAGATGCCGATCTGTGGGCGCCCCGCCTTGAGCGCGGCCTTGAAGCGATTGATGGGCAGGACCATGGCATTTCCTTTGCGGTTGGCAAAAACGGATCAGTTATCCACCATAACGCGGTGGCCGGTTTTGGCAGCGGTCTTGATGGCCTCGATCACCGCCAGCGTGCGCAGCCCTTCGCGGCCCGAGACCAGCGGCACCTCGAGCCCCCGGATCACCGCCGCAAATTGCGCGATCTGGCGCAGCAGCGAATCCCCCGCCGGGTGCGGCGCGATGCGGGTGAAGAGCGGTTGCCACCAGTCGCGCGGGCCGGTCTGGTGCCATAGCCGCAGGCTGGGCAGTTCCAGCGCTCCCTGGCTGCCGCCAATCATGTAGCAGGCCTGGTCGGTGCGCGGATAGGCCGGGTTCTCGCCCGCCGTCAGCTCCCAGCTCCAGGGCGCGGGAATGGCGTCGCAGACGTTCATGGTGCCAAGCGCGCCGCAAGCAAATTCGAGCAGGATCACCGCCACATCCTCGACCGGGTTGCCACGGACGGCGTTCGAGGTCACCGCCTGCACCGCCGTGATCTCGGCCACCAGATGGCGCATCAGATCGATGTCATGGATCAGATTGAGAAATATCGGCCCGGCCCCGGGGGCGCGGCGCCAGTCGGGGGCAAAATAGGCGTCGGGTTTTCCCAGCCAGAACATGCCCTGCACCGCGACTGGGGTGCCGATCGCTCCCGCGTCCAGCATCGCCTTGGCGGCGGCGATCAGCGGGTTATGGCGGCGGTGGTGGCCGGTCAGCAGCGCCACCCCGGCCGCTTCGGCCGCCGCGACCAGCCGCCACCCCGATGCCACATCGGTGGCCAAGGGTTTTTCCACCAGCACCGGCAGACCGGCGGCAACACAGGCCTGCCCGCCTGCGACATGAAGCCGGTTGGGCGTGGCAAGAATCACCCCGTCCACCCCGCCCGCCGCCAGCATAGCCTTGATTTCCGCAAACCACGGCACCCCGGCGCGCCCGGCCAGCGCTTGCGCGCCGGGGTCGGGATCGACCAGCGCGGCCAGTCTGGCCGAGGGTGCGGCCTGGCCGAGGGTGCGGCGCCCAGCGCCGCGACATGCTGACGCCCGATCAGCCCCGCACCAACCACGGCAAGGCGCAGTCTGGTCATTTCAGCAGCGTGCCCATCCGGCGCAGCGCAGCCTGGTAGCCTTCGGTGCCAAGGCCCGCAATCACCGCCTCGGCGCGCAGCGAGACATAGGAGTGGTGGCGGAATTCCTCGCGCTTGTGCACGTTTGAGATGTGAACCTCGATCACCGGCCCCTCGAAGGCGTTCAGCGCGTCAAGAATCGCGACTGAGGTGTGCGTCAGGGCACCAGGGTTGATGATGATGCCCTGCGCCGCGTGACGCGCCTCGTGGATTGTATCGACGATCACCCCCTCGTGGTTCGACTGGAAAAGTTTGACCGCCAGCCCGATAGTGGCCCCCAGCGCGGCGCAGGCGGCTTCGACATCGGCCAAGGTTTCGCGGCCATAGATTTCAGGCTGGCGCTGGCCCAGCAGGTTCAGGTTGGGGCCGTTCAGGATGTAGATGGTCTTGGGCATGGTATCCTCCACCGCGGGGTTTCGTCTGATCCTTTCACCTTCCGGCAGGACGCGCCAGAGGATGAAAGAATAAACGATTATTGGCGCCAACAATTTCAATTTTACAACTGTCGATGAAAGCATAGATCATAAGATGGCAATGGACAGCGCATGGCATACCTGCCAGACTTGCCGCCGATTGGCCCCGCAGTGAGCCGATTCCATCAGATACCGGGAGGAACTGCGATGAATTTCACACTAACCCGCCGTGCCATGCTGGGGGCGACCGCCGCCACGGGCGTGCTGTTTGTCGCCGGGGCGGCGCTGGCCGACAATATCGTGCTCAGGATGTCCACCGTGGCCACCGAAACCGACCGCCGGTCGGTGGCGCTGGCCGAAGTGTTCGGCCCGGCGGTGGCCTCGTTCGCCACCTACGAGCCGCACTACAACGGCACCCTGTTCAAACAGGCGACCGAGCTTGAGGCGATCGCGCGCGGCAACCTCGAGATGGCGATCACCTCGGCGCAGGAGCTGGCGACCTTCTTCCCGGAATTCTCGGTGTTCACCGCAGGCTACCTGCACCGCGACGCGGCGCATCAGGTGGCGGTGTTCAACGACCCGCTGATGGACCCGTTCAAGGCCAAGGTCGAGGCCGAGCTGGGGGTGAAGCTGCTGACCGTTATGTATCTCGGGCGGCGGCAGTTGAACCTGCGCACCGAAGGCGAGATCAAGACCCCCGCCGATCTGGCCGGGATCAAGCTCAGGATGCCCAACACCGACGCCTGGCAGTTCCTCGGCACCGCGCTGGGGGCCAATCCGGTGCCGATGGCGTTCGGCGAGGTTTACACCGGGTTGCAATCGGGCGCGATCGACGGTCAGGAAAATCCGCTGCCGACCGACAAGGACAGCAAGTTCTACGAAGTCACCAAGCAGATCGTGTTGACCTCGCATCTGGTTGACCTCAACTACCTCGCGCTGTCGCTCAAGGTCTGGGATGCGATGACCCCCGAACAGCAGGCGATCGTCCAGAAAGCCGCCGATGACGCCGCCGAATCCGCGCGTCAGCAGCAACTGGCGCTGGAGGACGAGCTGGTGGCGTTCTTCAAGGAGCAGGGGCTGAACGTTTACGAGCCTGATGTCGAGGCTTTCCGCACCCATGTGCAGGAGGCCTATCTGGCCTCGGAATACGCGGCAAGCTGGCCTGCGGGCATCGTTGACGCGATCAACGCGCTGGCCAAGTAGGGCCGGCCGGTGCAACGCCTGATCGCGGCGCTGCGACAGATGGCCGATGCGGTGGCGGCGGGCATGCTCGCCGCCATCTTCGTGGTCTTCATTGTCCAGATCGTGGCGCGCTACATCCTTAACCTGCCGCTGGGCTGGACCGTCGAGGTCTGCCTTAGCCTGTGGCTGTGGCTGGTGCTGTGGGGGTCGGCCTTTTGCCTGAGCGACAACGATCACGTGAAATTCGATCTGATGTATCACATGGTCAGGCCGCGCATCAGACGCGTCTTCGCCGCGGTGTCGGCACTGGCGCTGGTGATGGCGCTGGTGGCCGCGCTGCCCGATAGCTGGAGCTATGTCGATTTCTACAAGATCAAGAAAAGCGCCACCCTGCGCATCCCGCTGAACTACATCTTCATCATCTACATCTTCTTCTGCCTTGCGCTGATCGCCCGCTACACTTGGGGGTTCGTCCAGATTCTGCGCAACCGCACCCCGTCCGAATGGGAATGACATGTCGCTGGCCTTCCTTGTCTGCCTCGTTGCGGTGTTCGTGCTGGGGGCGATCGGCACCCCGGTCGGCTACGCGCTGCTGGCCGCGGCCACCGTCTATCTGGCCGTCACCGGGTCGGATCTGTCGCTGGCGGCCGAGCAACTGATCCAGAGCATCTACGACGGCTACATCCTGCTCGCGGTGCCGCTGTTCATCATCGCCGCCAACATCATGAACGCCGGCACCGTCAGCGAGCGGCTGCTGAATTTCTGCGTGAGTCTGGTCGGGCGGTTTCGCGGCGGACTGGGGCATGTCAACATCGTCTCGTCGCTGATCTTCGCCGGCATGTCGGGCTCGGCGGTGGCGGATGCCGCCGGGATCGGCAAGATCGTGACCGGCATGATGACCCGCGACGGGCGCTACCGGCCCGGCTACGCGGCGGCGGTCACCGCGGCTTCGGCCACCATCGGGCCGATCATCCCGCCCTCGATTCCGATGGTGATGTATGCCCTGATCTCGAACCAGAGCATCGGCTATCTGTTTCTGGCCGGGGTGGTGCCCGGCTTTCTGATGGCGCTGGTGCTGATGATCATGAACCACATCATGGCGGTGCGCATGAAGGTGCCGCTGGAGCCTGGCGTGCCGTTGCGCCAACTGCCGCGCAAGACCTTCGGCGCGATGCCGGTGCTGCTGATGCCGGTGATCCTGCTGGGAGGAATCTATGGCGGCGCCACCACCCCGACCGAGGCCGCCTCGATTGCCGCCCTCTACGCCCTGATCCTGTCCACCATGGTTTATCGCGCTCTGGGCTGGGGCGATCTCTATCGCCAGATCGTGGACAGCGCGCGGCAGGCGGCCACCGTCGGGATCGTGATCGGCTGCGCGCTGATCTTCAACTACATCGTCGCCTCCGAGAATATCCCGAGCCTGTTGCAGGGCTATTTGTCGGGCCTCGACATCAGGCCGCAGACCTTTCTGCTGATCGTCAACCTGATGCTGCTGGGGTTTGGTTGCCTGCTGGATGCCACCACCATCATTCTGGTGATCCTGCCGCTGTTCATCCCCACCTGTCAGGCGCTTGGCATTGATCTGGTGCATTTCGGGGTGATCACGGTGGTCAATGCCATGATCGGGCTGGTCACCCCGCCCTACGGCATGCTGCTGTTCGTGATCAACGCCGTCACCGGCATTCCGCTGCGCGCGATCATCGTCAATGTGCTGCCATTCCTGTTCGCGCTGCTGGTCGCGCTGGCGCTGCTGACGCTGTTCCCCGAGCTGTCGTTGTGGCTGCCGCGCCGGTTCGGATATGTCGGATGAAACCGCCCAGTGCCACCCTGCGCCTTGGCCTGATCGGCGGCAACATCACCGCCACGCGCTCGCCCGCGCTGCATGTGGTGTGCGGCCTGAGCATCGGGCGCAACGTGACCTACGACCTGCTGATCCCGGCCGAGCAGCGGCTGTCATTTGCCGAACTGGTGGCGCATTGCCAGGCGGCGGGCTTCGCCGGGGTCAACGTGACCTACCCGCACAAGGAAGAAGCGGCGGCGCTGGTGGCGGCGGGCGATGCGGTGGTCGGCGCGATGGGATCGGCCAATACCCTGTGCTTCACCGCCCAGGGCCCCCGCGCCTTCAACACCGATTACATCGGCTTCGTTGCCGCCTGGGGCGCACGCTGGGGGGCGGCCGCGCCGGGGCGGGTGCTGCTGCTGGGCACCGGCGGGGTCGGGCGGGCGATAGGCTTTGGCCTGCTTGAGCTTGGGGCAAGCGAGGTGGTGCTGCATGATACCGACCCTGGCAAGGTGGCAGCCCTGGCCGCGGCCATGCGCGGCCATCGCGCGGTGCCGGTGCAGGCCGCCGAGCCCGCGATGCTGCGCGATCTCGCCGACTTTGACGGGGTGATCAACTGCACCCCGCTGGGAATGGCGGGGCGGCCCGGATCGGCCCTGCCCGACGGGGTGCGCGGCGCGCCACGCTGGGGATTCGATGCGGTCTATACCCCGTCAGACACCCGCTTTCGCGCTCAGATCGAGGCGCTCGGGGCTGATTTCCTGAGCGGCTACGAGCTTTACTTTCACCAGGGCGTCGCAGCGTTCGAGTATTTTTCGGGCACCAGGATCACCGCCCCGGAATGGGTGCGCGCTGTGCTGAACCATCAGCCCTGAGGGCTAGCCGCCACATGGGCGGCCAGCGCGTGCGCCACCCCGCCGTCGATGTGGCGCACCAGAACGGCCTGCGCCCGCACGATGTCACGCGCCAGCGCCGCCTCGAGCAGGGCCTGATGCTCGTCCGCCGCAATCTGGCCGCGGAAGGTGAGGTAAACCATCTGGTAGCGCAGGTATTTGTCGAACACCAACCGGTGCACCGCCAAGAGCTCGGCCGAGCCACAGCCCATGATCAGCGCATGGTGAAAGCCGCTGTCGTAGCGCTTCCATTCGATGCGGTCTGCGGGCGCGCCGGCGATCAGCCGCCGCTCGATCGAGGCCAGCTTGTGGTGCGCCGCCACCACCTCGCTTTGCCAGGCCACGTCGCCGGTCGCAAACGACTGCGCCATGGCGTCAAGCTCGATCAGCTTGCGCAGGCTGGCGAGCTCGGTCAGGTTTTCGCGCGAGATCGGGGCTACCGCAAAGCCGCGCTGGTCTTCGGCCACCACCAGCCCTTCCGAGGCCAGCCGGTTCAGCACTTCGCGCAACGTCGGCACCGATACCCCATAGTGGGTGCGCAGATCGTCCAGCCGCAGCCGCTGGCGCGGCGGTAGCGCACCGAAGATGATGTCGCGGCGCATCTGGAAATAGATGGCCTGGGCCAGCGAGGGGGTGGGAGTCAAGGCGGTCACGGCAGGGCCTGTCGGTTTGGTCGCGGCCAGTGTCGCATGTCGCGCCGAGGTCTGCAATTCTTCCGATCATGGATTTTTAGGGAATGATATTGTGGCACATCCTATCGTCGTTTATGGTGATCGCCGGATGATCAAACTGAGGCCGCAAGACGCTTTTGCCCCGCAAGGAAACCATCTCAAGCCGGATCGTGGCGGCGCTGCGCGCCGCCATCCTTCGCGGCGATCTGCAGCCGGGGGCAAAGATCAACCTGGATCGCCTGCGCCAGGATTTCGCCGTCTCGATCAGCCCCTTGCGCGAAGCGGTGGCACGGCTGGTGCCCGACGGGCTGGTTGAATTCGAGGATCAGCGCGGCTACCGGGTGGCGCCGCTGTCGGTGGCGAATCTCGCCGAAATCACCAGCCTGCGGGCCGGGCTTGAAGTCCAGGCGCTGCGCGCGGCAATCGCTGGCGGTGATCTTGACTGGGAAGCCGATGTGCTGCGCGCCCTGCACCGGCTGAACCACACCGCGTGCGATCCCGCCAGCCCGACCGGCATTGACGCCTGGGAGACCCTGCACGAGGGTTTTCATCTCACGCTGATCAGCGGTTGCCGAGAGCCGCTGCTGGTGCATTTCTGCTCCGTGCTGCGCACCATGAACGGGCGCTACCGGCGGTTGCTGGCGGGCGCCAGCCCGGGGCGCGGCAGTGCGGCCGAACATGCGGCCATCGCCCAGGCGGCCACCGCGCACAACGTGGAGGCCGCCTGCGCCGCCCTGCACGACCATATCACCCGCACCGGCCGCGACCTCGCCGCCCGTCTGGGTGCGCAAGCCTGAGCGCTGCCACGGTTACAAAAGCAAATCGAACCTTTTCCAAAAGGGGGGAGTTGGCTACAGTGCTGGCATTGCCGCTGAGGACCGAGATGAGCCGTTTTGAATACAAGGTTGTTCCTGCCCCCCGGCGGGGCGAGAAAATCCCCGGTGCAAGAACCACGCCCGAGCGTTTTGCCGCGGCTTTGAGCCATGTCATGAACCTGCTCGCGGCCGAGGGCTGGGAGTATCTGCGCGCCGACACCTTGCCCTGCGACGAGCGCGCCGGGCTGACCGGAACCGCCACCCACTTCCAGAACCTGCTGGTGTTTCGCCGCGATGTCGCGGTGGATGTGGTGGCCGTGGTGGCGCCGGCCCCCGAAGTGCGCATCGCGCCTTTGCCCGAGGCCGAAGCGACCGCCGCCGTTATCCCGCTGCCCGGCAGTCTGGCCGCCGAAGGCGCGGCGCAAGCGCTTGGTCCGGCCCGGCCGAACGGCCACGCGGCGGGCTGATAGGCACCGCGCGCCGGTTGCGCTCGCCGACCCTGCGCCCGGAGCCAAACGCGAGCGCTCAGGCGCGAGGGCGGCGCGCAGCGGCCAGGGCGGCGGGCAGGGCGGCGGCAAACAGCGCCTCGGCTGGCGCGTCACCCAGGCTGACCCGGATGCAGCGATCCTGCGGGGCGACAAAGGGCATGCGCACGAAGATGTCGCGCGCCGCCAGTTCGGCCAGCACCCTTCGGGCAAAGGCCCCGTCGCCGCCGCAATCCATGGTCACGAAATTGGTGGCCGAGGGCAGGGCCATCAGCCCGTTCGCCGCCGCGATCCGCCCCATTTCGGCGCGCGCCAGTGCCACCTGCGCCTGCACCCAGGCCAGATGCGCCTGATCGGCCAGCGCCGTCAGCGCCCCCGCCTGCACCATCCGTCCGACGCCGAAGTGGTTGCGCAACTTGTTGAAGGCGGTGATCAGGTCAGGCGCCGCCACCCCATACCCCACCCGCGCCCCGGCCATGCCGTAACCCTTGGAAAAGGTCCGCAGCCTGATCACCCGCGGGTCATCGGCGGCGATGCGCGGCGCTGTGCCGGGCGGGGCAAGGTCGATATAGGCCTCGTCCAGCACCATGAGGGTGCCGTCGGGCAGGGCCGCAATCATCGCCTCGATGGTGGCGGCGGGGTGGACGCTGCCCATCGGATTGTCGGGGTTGGCGAGATAGACCAGCTTGGCCCCGGTCGCGCGTGCCCTGTCCACCAGTGCGTGCGGGTCTTCATGGTCGCCGCGGTAGGGCACCTTGTGCAGGGTTCCGCCGTAGCCCGCGACATGAAAGGCGAAGGTCGGGTAGGCGCCGTCCGAGGTGACCACCGCATCGCCCGGCTCGACCGTCATTCGCACCAGATAGCCCAGCAGGCCGTCGATCCCTTCGCCCACCACGATGTTCCCGATTCCGACCGCGTGATGGGCCGCGATGGCGGTGCGCAGGTCGTGAATTTCCGGGTCGCCATACATCCAGACCTCGGCTGCCGCCTGCGCCATGGCGGCAATCGCGCGGGGCGAGGGGCCGAACAGGCTTTCATTGGCCCCCATCCGGGCGGCAAAGCGGCGACCGCGGGCGCGTTCCTGCGTCTCCGGCCCGACGAAGGGCACGGTGGCGGGAAGGCTGGCGGTCAGCGCGGTGTAGCGGGGGGGGTGAGGCGGTTGGGTCATGGCGTGAATGAAATGCCAAATCCGGCTGCGACACAAGAGGCAGGCAGCGGGGGGCTGTCTGCCCCCCAGCCCGGTCACGGGCCGGACGTTCTGCTCTGAAAACCTTCCAATGAAAGGTTTTCCGGGCGCGCATCACCCCCGAGGATACTTGCGAAAAGAAGAAGTCAGCCGAGTTCGGCCACGCGTTTCAGGGCGGCGGCGAGTTTGGCGGATTCTGCTTCGCCCTGCGCCAGCTTCTCGCGGGTTTCCTCGACCACCCCTTCCTTCGCCGCAGCCACGAAGGCCGGGTTGCCCAGGCGCGCGCGCAGGCCGTTCAGGTCTTTCTCCAGCTTTTCCAATGCCTTGGACAGGCGGGCCTGTTCTGCCGCAAGGTCGATGATCCCGGCCAGCGGCAGCGCGAAGGTGCCACCTTCAACCGCCACCAAAACCGAGCCTTTGGGGGCGGCGGCGGCTTCGGTCAGCGCCTCGATCCGCGCGAGGCGCTTGATCAGGGCCTGGTTGCGGGTCCAGGCTTGGCGGCCCGCGGCGTCGAGCGCCAGTTGCACCATGTCGAGCTTCAGCCCGGCGGGGACGTGCATCTGGGCGCGGGCCGAGCGGATTTCCTCGATCAGCGCAATCACCCAGCCCATCTCGCGCAGGCTGTCGCGGTCGATCAGTTCGCTGTCATAGCCTGGCCAGTGGGTGTGGACCAGCATCCTGGCCCGCGCGCCGGTGGTTTGCCACAGCTCCTCGGTGATAAAGGGCATGATCGGATGCAGCAGGATCATGCACTGATCCAGCACCCAGGCCATGGTGGCGCGGGTCTCGGCGGCGTGGTCGCCATCGAACAGCGGTTTGGCAAATTCGACATACCAGTCGCAGACCTTGCCCCAGACAAAGGCGTAAAGTGCGGCCGCCGCCTGATCGAAGCGGAAGGCGGTCAGGGCGTCGTCAACCTCGGCGCGCACCTTTGCGGCCTCGGAGATGATCCAGCGGTTGACGGTGGCGCAGGTGGCGGGCGGCGCGGCGCGGGTGGCATGGCCCTGCCACACCCGGTTCATCTCGGCAAAGCGGCAGGCGTTCCACAGCTTGGTGCCAAAGTTGCGGTAGCCAGCGATGCGGGCGGTGTCGAGCTTGAGCACGCCGCCAAGGCTGGCCATTGCGGCGTTGGCAAAACGCAGCGCATCGGCGCCGTATGCGTCGATCAGATCAAGCGGATCGACCACGTTGCCCACCGATTTCGACATCTTCCTGCCCTTGGCGTCGCGCACGAGACCATGCAGATAGACGGTGTGGAACGGCACTTGCCCGACCACCGCCAGTTGCATCATCATCATTCGCGCGACCCAGAAGAACAGGATGTCCGAGCCGGTGATCAGCACATCGGTGGGGAAGTAGCGCGCCAGTTCCGGGGTCGGTTCCGGCCAACCGAGGGTGCCGATCGGCCACAGGCCCGAGGAGAACCAGGTGTCGAGGACGTCGGGGTCGCGCGTCAGTTGAGCATACGGTTTTGTCGCCCAGAATTTCTCGCGCCGCGCGTCGAACAATGGGAAGTTGTTAGATTTCCCGTATCGATACGCAGGTTGACGATTGGAGAGACTACGATTGTCGTCCAATCCATCGAAATAAAATCCAATTTCGATACCTTCGCCGTAGTAATCCCGAGCCAATGCCTCAACCGCGTTTTCGTCCGACCCAGCAAAACACACACCAGCCGAAAGGTTGTGCAGGGTCCTTCCAGTATTGTCCGGACATTGCTCAAGTTCTTCTTTGCTCGGCCCATACCACACCGGGATCTGATGCCCCCACCAGAGTTGCCGGCTGATGCACCAGGGCTCGATGTTTTCGAGCCAGTGGTAATAGGTCTTTTCGCCCGAGGGCGGAATGATCCTGGTGCGCCCCGCGCGCACGGCATCGAGCGCCGGGCCGACGATTTTCGCGGTATCGACGAACCACTGGTCGGTCAGCATCGGCTCGATCACCACTTTCGAGCGATCCCCGAACGGCTGCACGATCGGCTTGTCGTCAACCACCGGCACCAGCGTCAGGTGCTCGGCCCCGGTCTCGGGGTCGATCTCGCGGTGCAGGGTCGTGACCGCCAGCCCTTCGGCGGTAATCTGGGCAATCACCGCCTCGCGCGCGGCAAAGCGATCAAGCCCGCGCAGATCGTCGGGCACCAGGTTGAGGCTGTCGATCTCGTCTTCGGTGAAATCGACCCCATTGGCAATTTCCTGCGCGCGCGCGGCGCAGGTGGCGTAATCGGCGCCATCGACCCGCAGCGCGCCCCTGGTATCGAGCAGGCGGTATTTCGGGATATGGTTGCGCTCGGCCACGGCGTAGTCGTTGAAATCATGCGCCCCGGTGATCTTGACCGCACCCGAGCCGAAGTTCGGGTCGGGGTATTCGTCGGTGATAATCGGAATCAGGCGGCGGTGCGCCTTTGGCCCCACCGGAATTTCACAGAACGTGCCGACGATTGCGGCATAGCGCGCATCCGACGGATGCACCGCCACCGCGCCATCGCCGAGCATGGTTTCGGGCCTGGTGGTGGCGATCGCGATATAGTCGCGGCGCTCGCGCAGCGTCACCCGGCCTTCGGCATCACGCTCGATGTATTCATAGGTTTCACCGCCGGCCAGCGGATACTTGAAATGCCACATGTTGCCCGCGACCTCGATGTTCTCGACTTCCAGATCGGAAATCGCGGTCTCGAAATGCGGATCCCAGTTCACCAGCCGCTTGCCGCGGTAGATCAGGCCCTTGGCGTAGAGATCGACAAACACCTTGGTCACCGCATCGGGGAAATTGCCCGACATGGTAAAGGCATTGCGCGACCAGTCGCACGAGGCCCCGAGGCGTTTCAACTGGTGGATGATGGTGTCGCCGGACTTTTCCTTCCATTCCCAGACCTTGGCGGTGAACGCTTCGCGCCCCATCTCGCGGCGGCTGGCGTTGGACTTGTCTTTCGCCAGCTCGCGCTCGACCACCATTTGCGTCGCAATCCCGGCATGATCCTGCCCCGGCTGCCACAGCACATCGTGCCCCCGCATCCGGTGCCAGCGCACCAGGATGTCTTGCAAGGTGTTGTTGAAGGCGTGTCCCATGTGCAGGCTGCCGGTCACGTTCGGCGGCGGGATCATGATGCAGAACGGCTCGGCCCCCGGCCGCGCGTTCGCCCCCGCCTTGAAGGCCCCGGCACTTTCCCAAGCGGCATAAAGCCTGGCTTCGGCCTCGGCGGCGTTGAAGGTCTTTTCCATCGGCATCGCATGGCCCCTGCATCGGATCGGCGTTGGCATTGCTCTAGCGAAAGCTGCCGCCAAGGCCAAGCCTTACTCTGCCCATTCACGTTGACGCAAATATCCCTCGGCCGGGCGGCGGGGGCGCTGCCCCGTCGGCGCTGATTCAAGATGTGGGTATTCGCGGTGTTCGCCTTCCGGGGAGACAAGCGAAGACGCGGGGCAGGGCGGTCGAGCGGCGCGGTCAGCGGTGAGTGTCAAATAGCGCCGCGACGCTGTCGAAGAAGCGTTGGCGGCGGGCGCGGGTTTCCATCATCATTTCGTGCTCGGCCCCGGCGTAAAGCTCCAGCCGCCCCTTGCTCCAGCGCGTCATCCGCCGGTGAATTGGCACCGGATCCACCACCTTCTCCGCCTGACCAAGGGTGGTGAGCGCCGCGAGATCGGGCGACGGGGCGACCGCAAGGTCCCGGCATTCGACCAGGGCCGCGTGCAGCCAGCCAAGGCTCGGCCCCCCCAGCGTCAGTTCGGGGTGAGCGCGGGCATGGGCCTGCATCATCGCGAACATCTCGGGTTCGGCGGTCAGCACGTTGCCCGCGAACGGCACCGAGGTGACATAGGTCTCCCTTGTCGTGCCGGGCGCATAGCGGTGATCAAGGTGCAGGGCATGGCTCAATGTGGCCAGCGTGGCCGCCACCGGGCGCATCCAGTCGGTCATGGCGATGCCCCACATCGGGCTCGAGAACGCCGCCGCCTGCACCTTCAACCCGTCCAGCAGGGCCCGCAGCCCGATCGCCCCACCCATCGAGTGGCTGAGCAGGTAGCGCGAACCGGGCAGATCGAGCGCGTCCGCCAGTCCGACCAGCGCCTGCACGTCAAGTTGATACTCGGCAAAATCGCTGACATGGCCCATCATCGGGTCGGGCAGGGCGCGCTCGGATAGCCCCTGGCCACGCCAGTCGAGGCACAGCGTGCCATAGCCCCGCAGCGCCAGATCCGCCGCCGCGCGGCCGTATTTCTCGATGTATTCGGTGCGACCGGGAAAAAACAGCACCGTGCCTTTGGCGCCGCCTGGCCAGTGGGCCGCGCGCAGGCGCACACCGTCGGCGGCGCGTAGCCAGAAGGCGCGGCCACCGGGCGGGCCACCGGCCAGATCGTGAAACAGCGGGGCCGACGCGCTCACCCCAGCACCGCGCCCAGTTGCATCGCCAGCCCCATCGCGCCATCGACGCTGAGCTTGCCGGTCATGAAGGCCGTGGTCGGATTCATCTCGCCCGCAAGGATCGCCTGAAACACCGCGGCGCTGGCGGTCAGGGTCACGTCGGCATCATCGTCGCCCGCCCGCACCCCGGCCTGGTCGATCATGATCGCACCCTCGCCGGGGATCACGAATTTTGCCACCCCGTCAAAGCTTGGCACCTTGCTGCTCAACGCTTCGATGGCGGCATCAATTACTTTGCTCATGGCTGGCTCCTGGTCATGGTCCCTGAAATGTGAGCGCCGGGGCATGGTGTTTCCCGACGCGCGCGCTACACTTACCTTATGAAAGCGCGTCTCGGGCTTCACAATCGTATCCTTGCGGCACTTGTGCTGATTTTTCTGTCTGCGCTTGCGGCAGAGGCCCAGACTGCCGTGCTGGACGGTCTGTTCGACCGCCTTGCGAAAGCCGACGCGCAGCAGGCGGTAGGGATCGAAGCCGACATCTGGCGCGAGTGGTCGAAATCAGGCTCGCCCGCGTTCGACCTGCTGCTGGAACGCGGCCGCAAGGCAATTGCGCAAGGCGACTTTGGCGCCGCGATCGAGCATCTGACCGCGCTGACCGACCATGCCCCCGATTTTGCCGAAGGCTGGAATGCGCGGGCTACCGCCTATTATCAGGCTGGTGAATTTGGCCCGTCGGTGGCCGACATCCGGCACACCCTGGCGCTGAACCCGCGCCATTTCGGTGCGATGGCCGGGTTTGGCGCGATCCTTGAAGAACTCGAGCGGCCCGAGCAGGCACTGGCGGTTTATCGCGCCGCGCTTGCTATACATCCTCATCTACACGGGGTATTGGAGGCGGTGCAGCGGCTGGAAGCCGCCGCCGCGGGCCAGCAACTCTAACACCGGACAACAGCCATGCGATCAGGCGGGCGGGTAGGCGCGGTGCTCGGGCCGACCAATACCGGCAAGACCCATTATGCCGTCGAGCGCATGCTGAACCACCGCAGCGGGGTGATCGGCCTGCCATTGCGGCTGCTGGCGCGCGAGGTTTACGACCGCATAGTCGCCCTGCGCGGCCCCGCGGTGGTGGCGCTGGTGACGGGCGAAGAGCGGATCGTCCCCGATCGCACCGCCTATTGGGTTTGCACCGTCGAGGCGATGCCGCTCGAGATCGGGGCGGATTTCGTGGCGGTGGACGAGATCCAGCTTTGCGCCGACCCGGAACGCGGCCACATCTTCACCGACCGGCTGCTACACGCGCGCGGCCTGCACGAGACCCTGTTTCTGGGCTCGGAAGTGATGCGCCCGGCGATGGCAGCGCTGATCCCGGGCGTCAGCTTCACCCGGCGCGAGCGCTTCTCAACCCTGGCCTGGGCGGGAGCCAAGAAAATCAGCCGGATGCCGCCCCGCAGCGCGATCGTCGGCTTTTCGATTGATCAGGTCTATGCCATCGCCGAACTGATCCGGCGCCAGAAGGGCGGCTGCGCGGTGGTGATGGGGGCGCTATCGCCGCGCACCCGCAACGCCCAGGTGGCGCTTTATCAGAACGGCGAGGTCGATTATCTGGTTGCGACCGATGCCATCGGCATGGGGCTGAACCTCGATATCCGCCATATTGCCTTTGCCGCCACCGCCAAGTTCGACGGGCGGCGGATGCGGCCATTGTTTGCCCATGAGCTGGGCCAGATCGCGGGCCGTGCCGGGCGTTACCTTGAACCCGGCACCTTCGGCGTCACCGGCGAGGCCAGCGCGCTGGACGCAGGCGTGATCGACGCGGTGGAAAACCACCGCTTTGCCCCGGTTACCCGGCTCAACTGGCGCAACGACGCGCTGGATTTCGGCTCGGTGCCGCGTCTGATCGCCAGTCTCGAAGCGCCGACCGGCAACGAGTGGCTGGCGCGCGCCCGTGAAGCCAGCGATCTGGCGGCGCTGAAGGTGCTGGCCGATCTGCCCGAGATCAGCCGCCACCTGCGCGATCCGCGCGCGGTGCGGTTGCTGTGGCAGGTCTGCCGCATCCCCGATTTCCGCGGCATCTCGGGCGGCGAGCACAGCGGCCTGCTGGCTCGCATCTTCGGCTTTCTGCACGCCGGGCAGGTGCCGTCGGACTGGATGGCGCGGGTGGTGGCGCGGCTTGATCGCAGCGACGGCGATATTGACGCGATCTCGAAACGGGTGGCGCATATCCGCACCTGGACCTATATTGCGCAGCGCGCGAATTGGGTGGCCGACGAAAGCCATTGGCGGGGCGAGACTCGCGCTGTAGAAGACCGTTTGTCGGATGCGCTGCACGCGCGGCTGACGCAACGATTTGTTGATCGCCGCACATCGGTGCTGCAGCGGCGGTTGAAGCAGAAGGAGAGCCTTGTGGCCGAGGTGAACGACAAGGGTGACGTGACGGTGGCGGGCGAGCTGGTCGGGCATCTCGAAGGCTTTCGCTTCCGCCAGGATACCACCAATTCGCCCGACGAGGCGCGGGTGCTGCGTCAGGCGGCGGTGCAGGCGCTGCGGCCGCAATTCCATCTGCTGGCTGACAAGTTCTACAACGCGCCCGACACCGAGATGGATTTCACCGAGCAGGGCGGGCTGATGTGGGGCGGATCGGCGGTCGGCAAGCTGCTGGCCGGATCGGATGCCCTGCGCCCCCAGGTCGAGGCCTTTGTCGATGAGGACGCGGGCGAAGAGGTGGCGGAAAAGGTTACCCGCCGGTTGCAGCACTTCGTCGACCGCAAGGTGGCGGCGCTGTTCGAGCCGCTGCTGGCGCTGAGCCGGGATGAGACGCTGACCGGTCTGGCGCGCGGCTTTGCCTTCCGGCTGGTCGAAGGCTTCGGGATTCTAACACGCGCATCGGTAGCCGAGGACGTGAAGGCGCTGGAACAGGATGCGCGCTCGGCGCTGCGCAAGCACGGCGTCCGGTTTGGGCAGTTCACCATCTTCCTGCCGCTGCTCCTGAAACCCGCGCCAACCCGGCTGCGGCTGGTGCTGTGGTCGCTGGCCAATGGTCTGGCCGAATTTCCGGAAAGCCCGCCGCCGGGGCTGGTGACGATCCCGAACCTGCCCGAGGTGCCGCGCGGCCATTACACGCTGGCGGGCTATCATCCGGCGGGGGCGCGCGCGATCCGGATCGACATGCTGGAACGGCTGGCCGATCTGTTGCGCGCCAAGGACAGTCGGGCCGGCTTTGAAGCCAGCCCCGAGATGCTGTCGATCACCGGAATGACGCTTGATCAGTTCGCCGATCTGATGGCGGGCCTCGGCTACAAGGCCGAGCGCGGCGAGCGCGCCAAGGCGAAGGCAGAAGCGGTGGCGGTGGTTGAAGCGGTCGCGGAAGGGATCGAGGGCGCCACCGTGCCCGCTGATGCGACCGGGACCGAGGCGGTTGCCGTGGGGCCGGAAACCGAAGCCGCTGCGGTTGACGCGACGGCCGAATCCGAACCTGCGGTCGAACCCGAGACGGCGGCGGAAACCGAGGCCGAAGTGGCCCAACCGGTGGCCGAGACCGAAAGTTTTGTTACCTTCACCTGGGTGCCGCGCCCTCGGGGCGGTGAATACCGTGGCCCGCGCAACCGTGGCGAAGCCCGCGCCCCGCGCGACGGTAAGCCCGCCGGTGAGGCGCGAGCCCCGCGCGGCGCGCGGGCCGGCAATCGTGCCCCGCACCGCCCGGATGACGTGGCCCCCGCCAATGCCGAAGATACCGTTGCCGCCAATGCCGCAGCGCCCCCCCGCCCGCCGCGCGTCGAGCGTGAGGGCTTCAAGGGCAAACCGCATGGCAAGGGCGGCAAGTTCGAGGGCAAGGGAGATCGCGGCTTTGAGCGTGGCGGTGATCGTGGCGGCAAGGATCATGCGCCGCACGCGACCAAGGTCTATGAGGCCCGCCCGCCCCGGGTGGAAAAGCCGATCGACCCCGACAACCCGTTTGCCGCGCTGCTGGTGCTGAAGGGTCGGGTCTGAAGCGCGCCCAAGCTGCGGCCCGAAGGCAATCGCACCGGTAATTTCCGCGCTGGCCCGGGGGCAGAACAGGCGATGCCCTGCTGGCAGACACACCATCGGGTGAATACGGGGGGTGCCCCCGACTGAGTGGACTCCCTTCGGAGCCTTCACATGGGCTTGCCCTGACTGCGGCCCCGTGAACGCTTGAATGATGCCGGGCCATGGTCTAGCTAGAGGCCAGATCCAGCCAAGATGGAATGAGCCATGACCTATGTCGTGACCGACAACTGCATCGCCTGCAAATACACCGACTGCGTCGAGGTGTGCCCGGTCGATTGCTTCTACGAAGGCGAGAACATGCTGGTCATCCACCCGGATGAGTGCATTGATTGCGGTGTGTGCGAACCGGAATGCCCGGCCGATGCGATCCGCCCCGATACCGAGCCCGACATGGACAAATGGGTGGAATTCAACCGCGAGTATGCCACGCAGTGGCCGGTGATCGTGACCAAGAAAGACCCGCTGCCGGACGCCAAGGCCCGCGACGGCGAAACCGGCAAGCTGGCCAGCTCGTTCTCGAAAAATCCGGGGCAGGGCGGCTGAGGTGATGCGGCAGGTGCGAAGTGATTCGCAATAAAGTTTCGCTCAAACGCGGGGCACGGTGTCAACCTGTTGGATTTACACGAAACCAATTCCTGGGGTGAGGTTTCGCGGCAGTTGGAATTGTTGCATTTTCGTGCTATAAGGTTGTCATAAACAATCTTGGAAGCCTGACGCTCGCCTTGGGGCTACTCGCTCGGGGTGACGGTTTCGACGATCAGTTATCCGTATCGCCGGGGCTGTTGCCGTCGGCCTGCGGTTTTTGGTCGGTAAACGGGCGACCCCGCAAGGAAGTGACCGAATGACCAAGACCAGGAAGCCGGAGTTTCATCCGAACGAGTTCGTTGTGTATCCGGCGCATGGGGTCGGCAGGATCATCTCGATCGAGGAACAGGAGATTGCGGGTCTGCATCTCGAACTGTTCGTGATCTCGTTCGAGAAGGACAAGATGACGCTGCGGGTGCCCACCGCCAAGGCCAGCGAGATCGGAATGCGCTCGCTTGCGAGTCCCGAACTGGTCAGCAAGGCACTGGACACGCTCAAGGGCAAGGCTCGCGTCAAGCGCGCGATGTGGTCGCGCCGGGCGCAGGAATATGAGCAGAAGATCAATTCGGGCGATCTGATGGCGATTGCCGAAGTGGTGCGTGATCTGCACCGCAGCGATGATCAACGCGAGCAAAGCTATTCCGAGCGTCAGCTTTACGAGGCGGCGCTGGAACGGCTGACTCGCGAAGTTGCCGCCGTGTCGGGGGTGGACGAGGCCGGGGCGCAAAAGACCGTCGGCACCGTGCTGACCTCGCGCGCCGCCTGAAGCGCGGACCAGACCGGGAAACCGTCGCCCTTCGCGGCGGCGGTTTTCCGGGGCGCGATGGTCAGGCCAAGGCGGCGGCAGCCACCGCCAGCGCCGCGACCTCGGCCAGTTGCTGCGAGGCCCCCAGGATGTCACCGGTCTGGCCGCCGATCCGGCGCCAGGCCACCAGCACCAGCCCGCCGCACGCGAGCCCCGCCAGCACCGTCATGGCAAGCGCAGCGGCGGCACCCACCAGCGCCAGCGCCAGCGCCAGGCCCAGCGCCAGCGCCAGCCCTGCCAATGCGCCGTCAGGTCGCCCCACCGCTTGCGACAGGCCGGCGCCGCGCGCATTGGGCAGCAAGGCGGCGATCACCACCATCGGCACTCGCGACAGCGCCCCGACCGCGATCAGCACGGCCCATTGTGGCCCGGCTGCCAGCAGCAGCGCCAGCGTTGACCAGCGGGCAAGGCAGGCCAGCACCAGCGCCAGCACACCGTAGCTACCGATCCGGCTGTCGTGCATGATTTGCAACCGCCGCGCCTTGTCCCAGCCTCCCCACAACCCGTCGGCGCTGTCGGCCAGCCCGTCCTCGTGCATCGCTCCGGTCACCATCGCCTGCACCGCCAGCACCAGCGCCGCCACCACCCCCGGGGTCAGGCCGAGTGCCAGCGCCAGCGTCGCGGCAAGCGCCGCCAGCGCGCCGACCCCGGCTCCGACCAGTGGCCAGGCCCAGGCGCTGGCTGCCCCGCCCGGCGCGGGCACCCCGCCCGGCAGTGGCAGTCGGGTCAGCAGGCCGAAGGCGGCGCGCAGGTCAGCGGCAATCCGGCGCAGGGGCGTGTCGTTTGTGGTCATACGGGTGCCCTTTCCGTGCTGGCCCTCCGGCCCCGATGGCGATAGCGAAGGGCGCAACCAGGATCAATCAAGGAATAGGCGATGACGGTTCCGTTTTCCACTCTCGATGGATTTCGTGGCGTGCTGCAAGCGCAGCCAACCCCGGATGCAGCGGCGACGGCGGCCGCCGCGGCGCGCAACGGGCAATTGACCAAGCCGCCGGGGGCCCTCGGGCGGCTCGAGACGCTGGCGATCTGGTACGCCGGCTGGCGCGGCGATGGCCGCCCGCGTCTTGAGCGGCCGCAGATCATCGTCTTTGCCGGCAATCACGGAGTGGCCGCGCGCGGGGTTTCGGCCTTCCCGGCGGAAGTCACGGCCCAGATGGTGGCAAATTTCCGCGCCGGAGGGGCGGCGATCAATCAGTTGGCCAAGGCCGCCGGGGCGAGCCTTGATGTCCACGCGCTGGCGCTTGAGCGACCGACGGCCGATTTCACCGCTGCACCGGCGATGACCGAGGCCGAGGTGGTGGCGGCGCTGGCAACCGGCTGGCAGGCGGTCGACGCGGCGGCGGATCTGGTGGTGGTGGGCGAGATGGGGATTGCCAATACCACCGCGGCCGCGGCGATCGCGGCGGCGCTGTTTGGCGGTGCGGCAAGCGACTGGACCGGGCGCGGCACCGGCGTGGATGACACGGGTTTGGCGCGCAAGTCGCGGATCGTGGCGGACGGGCTCAAGCGCCATGCCGCCGTGCTGGCGGATCCGCTGATGGTGCTGGCCTGCCTTGGCGGGCGCGAGATCGCGGCCATGGCGGGGGCGATTGCCGCTGCCCGCGCCGCCCGGATTCCGGTGATCCTCGATGGCTTCATCTGCACCGCTGCGGCAGCGGTGCTGGAAAGCGCCGCCCCTGGGGCCCTTGATCATGCCGTGGCCGGGCACGTCAGCGCGGAAGGAGCGCATGCCGCCTTGCTGGCCAGGCTCGGCAAGGAGCCGTTGCTGAATCTGGGGCTGAGGCTGGGTGAAGGCTCGGGCGCGGCGTTGGCGATCGCGGTGCTGAAGGCGGCGATTGCCTGCCATTCCGGCATGGCGACCTTTGCCGAGGCCGGGGTGGCCGAGGGCTGAGGCCGGCGTCATCCATGCCGTTCGGTCGGGCCGGCGCTGGCGCGGCGGGGGGCTTTCCGCCCCCCCGCAACCCCCGAGGATATTGCAAAAAGAAGAAGGACGAGTCGTCAGTCGGCCGGCGTTTCGCTGGCCTGGGCCGGGGAGGGCGCGGATTCGGGTGGCGGGGCGGCGGCCGGGGTATCGGTCAGCGCGGTTTCAAGATCGCGGTCAAGCTGGCGGGCGCGGGCGACATAGGCCTCGTTGAGGTGGACCGGCTGGCCCGGCACCCAGAGCTTGGCCAGATCGCGCAGGGCGGAGCGATCGAGCCGGTAGTAGGTCTGAGACAAATGGGCCGCCTCGTATTTGGTCAGGCCCATGTTTTCGAGCACATATCGCCCGGCGCGTAGCGAGGCGTCAAAGGTTTCGCGCACGATGTCGTTGGCCCCGGCCTGGTAGAGTTCATAGACATGCACCCGGTCACGGGCGCGGGCGACGATATGGATGTCTGGGCGGGCCTTGCGGGCATAGGCCACGATCCGGGTAGCCTTGTCGCGGTCATCAACCGCGATCACCAGCACCTGCGCTTCGGCGAGACCGGCGGCTTCCAGCAGTTCGGGGCGGGCAGGATCGCCGAAGAAGCCCTTGACGCCGAACCGGCGCAGCGCCTCGAGGGCGACGATGTTGCTGTCGAGCACCACGGTGGAAAGCCCGGCCAGCCGGGCCATGCGGTTGACCACCTGGCCGAAGCGCCCGATGCCGGCAATGATGACGGTTCCTTTCTCGTCGATCGTATCGGGGTGATGGTCGGGGCTGCGGGCGGCGAGGCGGTGCGCCAGGTGCTCGTAGGCGATGAACAGTGCGGGCGTCAGCAGCATCGACAGGCTGATCACCAAGAGGGTGATCTGGGCGGTGATGAAGCCAAGGATGGTCTGCTGCACGGCAAAACTCACGATCAGGAAGCCGAACTCGCCGCCCTGGGCGAGGCCGAAGGTGAACAGCCAGCGCTCGCGCCCCCTGAGCTTGAAGAACCAGGTCAGCGCGAACAGCACCGATGCCTTGACCGCGATCAGCCCCAGCGTCAGGTCAAGGATGGTGAAGGGCAGGCGCGCCAGCAGGCCAAGGTTGATGCTGATGCCGATGGTCATGAAGAACAGCCCCATCAGGATGCCCTTGAAGGGTTTGATGTCGGCCTCAAGCTGGTGGCGGAACTCGGAGTTGGCCAGCACCACGCCCGCGAGGAAGGTGCCGAGCGCGGGCGAGAGCCCGACCAGCATCATCAGGAAGGCGATGCCCAGCACTATCAAGAGCGAGATGAAGGTCGAGATCTCGGGCAGTTGCGCGGCGTGGACGAAGCGAAACACCGGGCGCGACAGGAAATGCCCGGCCAGGATGATGCCGCCCACGATCGCCAGGGTCAGCAGGGTGACGGCCCAGCCCGGCAGAGACTGCACCAACGTCATCAGCGGGGCGGCGGCCGAAGCGGGCGCGGGCGGATTGGTGATGCCGAAGGTCTCGGCGGTGATCGCAAAGTTGCCGCGGGTTGCCACCAGCGGGATCAGCGCCAGCATCGGCACCACCGCGATGTCCTGGGTCAGCAGGACGGCAACGCTGGCGCGTCCGCCACTGGTGCGCATCAGGTTCTTCTCGGACAGGGTTTGCAGGACGATGGCGGTCGATGACAGCGAGCCCAGCAAACCGATGATCATCGCGCCCTGCCAACCCAACCCGAGCCAGGTCAGGGCGACGGTGATCAGGGCCGTGGTCAGGGCGATCTGCAGGCCGCCAAGGCCGAGCAGGCGGTGGCGCATTTCCCACAGGGTTCGCGGCTCGAGCTCGAGCCCGATCAGGAACAGCATCATCACCACGCCGAATTCGGCGAAGTGTTGCAGGTCGGCGGTTTCGCGCCCCGCCAGCCCCAGCAGTGGCCCCAGCACCAGACCGGCGGCGAGGTAGCCAAGCACCGAGCCTAGCCCCAGCCGCACCGCCAGCGGCACGATCAGCACCGCGGCCCCGAGATAGAGGCTGGCTTGCAGCAGAAAACCTTCCATCGGGCTACTTTCAGAAATCGCGGCGTTGCGGCGGCGGCGGGCAGCGAGGGTTTTGCACCCCCGCACCCCCGCAGGATATTTAAGCTAAGGTGAAAGCGCCAGCGCTGGCAAGCAAATGGCGCGACGGTGCTGATGCGGTTCAGATCCGAGGCAGCGCCAGGGTGATCATCCGGCTGCCCTTTTGATAGCGCACTTCGGTGGCGGTGATGGCGGCGACGACGCCGCCGTCGATCTTGCTGCCAACCTGCACTTTCTTGTAATTGCCGTTGGCCAGGCGGACCAGCGCCGAGCGCTCGGACTCCGTGCCGTAAACCCCGATCAAGTTGATCTGCGACAGGTTGATCGCGTTCGCGAAGGTCGCCTGCTTGGCGACCGAGGCCTTGGTGGGAATGGTGGGGGCCGATGCGGCGAGGTCGGGCTCGCCTTCGGTTTCGGGCGTGACCGGAGTGGCGTCAGGCTGCGCGTCGGGGCGGACGGCGGCGGCAACGGCGTCCTGGACGGCGCTGGTGAAATCGCTGGGGCGGGCGGCGGGACGGCGCGAAATGCCAAGCCCGGCCAGAACCAGGGGGGTGCTGTTCTCTGCTTGCGGCTCGGCCGGGAGGGCGGTCGAGGCGGAAAGAGAGGCGGCTTGGGTGGCGCGGTGCGCGGCTTCGCCCAGTGCCAGCACCGCGGTCGGGCGCGGCTGCGGGCGCAGGCTGGTCAGGCGGCTGCCTGTCGGGATGGCAAGCGAGGCACCATCGTCGGCCCCGGTCTGCGCATCGGGCGGGGCGGCTGGCACCAGGCCCGCGGGGCGGTCGCGCGGTCGCGCGTCGGCGAGCGTCGGGTCCGACACGGTGGGGGGGGCAAGATCGGGGGCGGTGGCCGCGATGGCGCCGGCGGGTGCGGTTGCGCCCGGGGCTGGTGCGGGCGGGGCGCTTGTGTCGAGTGCGGCGGGGCGCGGTGGCGGCACCACGGGCGGGCGGCCCGCAACCACCCGCACTCCCTCGGGTGTAATGATGCCTTCAGGGGTTGGCACGATCAGGCCGGCGGCATCGAACTGGTAGATCGTCCCGAACGGCGGTGGCGGCATCTGGGCGGCGGGCAGCGGATCGGCGGCATCGGGCGGCGGCAGCGCCAGCGCATCAAGCTCGGGGGGGGGCGTGTCGGTGCTGGCAAGAAAGATCTCGTCCTGGCGATCCGACGCCGGGGCGAGGGTGGCACCCGACTGGGCCGCCGCCAGCGGCGAGGGACCGGCAGCGGCACCGTCGGTGCCGGTAACGCCTGGATCGGGGGTCGTGGCCGGGGGGGCAAGCAGAGCGGCCGACGGATCAGCGGTGGCGGCGGGCTCGGCGGCGTCTGTGCCCGGATCCTGCTGATCGGCCAGCATTTCGTCCTCGACCGTGGTGACGTTCGCGGCCTCCTGCGCAGTGGGACCGGGGGCCGGGGCGGCGACTGCGGTCGGATCGGACGCGGCGACCGGGACAGGCTCGGGCGCATCCGACGAGGCGATGTAGAACGTTGACCAGGCCGCCACGACCGCCAGAAACAGCAGCAGCACCCCGGTCAGGATCAGACCGAGATAACGTGGTTTGCCGCGCTGCGCGCCGTGGCGGACGGGAAACAGGTCCTGACCGGCAGGCTGCGATGCCGCCGATTCGGTGCTACGGGGCACGGTTGCAACCGGCTTCGACTTGCGCGCGCGGAAACCGGGAATGCCGGGGGCCGTTACCAGCGCCTCCGGCTGCCCCTCCGCCCGTTTGGCGCGCAGGGCGGCCAGGGCTGCCGGCATGGTGCCGCGGGGCGCGCGTGGGGGGTGATCGGGTGGAGTGCGGCGCTGCGCCGCAACCGGGGGGATGAGCGGTGGGGGGCCGGCTTCGATTCGGGCGCGGGGCGGCGGCGGTCTGTCAGGTGCTGCGGCAACCGAGGGGCGCGGCGCAAGTTGATCGCCGGTCCGTGCCGCACCAGGCGGGGGTGCGGTTTGATGATCCGCGCGGCGGCTGGAGAAGCTGGGGGCGTCTGGCGCGGGCCGGTCCGGCGCTGCAACCCCGGGCGAGCGCGGGGCTGGCGGCAGGGCGGGTGCTGGCGGCGCTGCGGCGGCTGCGGGTACCGGCGCGGCGGCGGGCATGACGGGCGGCACGGGCTTTGGTGCCGCGGTCACGCTCGGCCGGGCATGGGTCAGAGCGGGCGTTGGGGCTGCGGTGCCGGGTTTGTCGGCGGCAGGTTTGTCCGCGGTGATGGCGGCGGCGGTGTCCGCCGCGATTCCGACCGCACCCGCGCCAAGCACTAGGGGATCACCGGCTGGCGCGGGGGTTGTGGCGGGGGGTACTTCGCCACCCGCAGCGGGTTTGGCGTCGGGTTTGCTCGCGGCGGCACTTGCCAAACCGGCCGAAGGATTGCTGGCGGCAGCGCTCGGGGCCGGTTGCGGTTCGGGCTTGGCCGCCGTCGGAGGTGCGGCGTCGGCCGCCGGCGCGACGCGCTCGGTGTCGCGTGCGACCACGGTGATCGGATCCTGGTCACGCTCGACCTTTTCGCCTTCCGCCAGCAGGGTTGCAGCCAGCGTCGAGGGGCCGAACCACGGCTCGCCGCCGAAGGTGCCGGGCTCGGGAATCGCCACGAACGAGATCGGATTGAAGCGATACTCGGCCGCGAATTTCTCGGCCTCGGCCAGGGTTTCTCGTGCGATCACCGCGACTTGCACGGTTGTGCCGGTGCCGCGCCAGTCGAACACCAGATCATCAATCGCGTAAGGCGTGCGCCCTTCCAACCCGCGCCTGATCTGGGCGCGGCGCCGGGCGGCATCGGGGCCGGGGGCATCGAGCTCGAGATAAAGGATCTGCGAGTTCGGGATCACCAGCTTGGTCGTCACCCCGTGCGGTGCCAGACCCAGCGCCGAGCGGCGCAGATAACCTAGCGCCTCGCCGAGATCGGGGGCATCGAGTGCGGTCGCGCCAACCTCAAGCCAGCCGCGCGCGGTGCGGTGCAGCAAGGCGATGCTGTCGTGCGACAGATTAAGGGCAAAATTCGGTTTCATTGCACGCGTCTAGCACAGGTTGCGAGGGCTGCGGGAGTCGGTTACCGAACCCCGCATCGTTCTACAGCAGGTTTTTGCCGAAAGGAAGAAAAACACCAAATGGGACCAAGGAAACGCTAGGCTGCGCCGTCGTACCAAAGAACCTTGTCACTGATCACGGAGGATCGAACATGCGTCCCTTAACTGCCATTTTGCTTGCCATTGCGCTTGCCACTCAGTTTGCGGCGGTGGCCCGCGCGGCTGACCCCGCCCACATCACCGTCACCGGCGAGGGCCGGGTGGACGCTGCCCCCGACATGGCCACGATCAGCCTTGGCGTCACCAGCCAAGGCGACACGGCGGCTGCGGCGATGGCCGCCAATTCGCAAGCGCTGTCGCGGGTGCTGGCCAACCTGCGCGCCGCCGGGATCGAAGACCGCGATCTGCAAACCACCGGCCTGGCGCTGAGCCCCGACTGGCGTGGTGCTGACGACGGCAGCGCCCCCCGGATCGTCGGTTACATTGCGAGCAACATGCTGACGGTGCAGGTGCGGGCACTCGATGGTTTGGGGGCGGTGCTGGATGCGGCAGTGAAGGACGGGGCGAACACGGTTGACGGGCTCAGCTTCGGCCTTGCCGACCCCGAGCCGGTGCTGGACGAGGCCCGTCGGCGCGCCGTCGCCGTCGCCACCCACCGCGCCATGCTGCTGACCGAGGCGGCAGGGGTGTCGCTGGGGGCGGTGGCCGCAATCAGCGAGGGCGGCGGCAGTTTTGCTCCCGCGCCGATGTTTGCCAAGGCGGCCGACATGACAGCCGCAGTGGTGCCGGTGGCCAGCGGCGAGGTGTCGATGTCGGCCAGCGTGACCATGGTCTGGGAAATCGGGCAGTAAGGCGGCCCGCGGCCTCATCGCGCCCTTGGCTGATCAGCCGCAGGCTTTGGCCAGCGCCTGATCGAGGTCGGCGATCAGATCGTCCGCGTCCTCGATCCCGATCGACAGGCGCACCACATTGGGGGCGGCCCCCGCCGCCGCCAGCTTGTCGGCCGGAAGCTGGCGGTGGGTGGTCGAGGCCGGATGGATCACCAGGCTGCGGGTATCGCCAAGGTTGGCAACATGGCTGAACAGCTTGAGGTTGTCCACCAGCCGCACGCAGGCATCATAGCCGCCCTTGATCGCGAAGGTGAACAGCGCCCCCGCCCCCCTGGGGGTGATGCGGGCGATGCGACCGTAGTAGGGCGAGGATTTCAGCCCGGCATAGGTCACGAACTCGACCCGCGGGTCGCGCTCAAGCCAGTTGGCCACCTTGACCGCGTTTTCGACGTGGCGCGCCATGCGCAGGCTCAGCGTCTCGATCCCGCACAGGGTGTAGTGCGCTCCCTGCGGGTTCATCGTCATGCCAAGGTCGCGCAGGCCGATGGCGATCGAGTGGAAGGTAAAGGCCATCGCTCCGAGGGCGGCGTGGAAGTTGAGGCCGTGGTAGGCGGGCTCCGGCTCGGAAAGGCTGGGAAACTTGCCGCTGGCCGACCAATCGAACTTGCCGCTGTCCACCACCACCCCGCCGGTCACGGTGCCGTTGCCGGTGAGATACTTGGTGGCCGAATGCACGACCAGCGTCGCGCCATGCTCGATCGGGCGGCACAGCCACGGGGTTGCCGTGGTGTTATCGACGATCAGCGGTAGGCCCGCCTTGGCGGCAATCGCGGCCACGGCGTCGAGGTCGGTGATGTAGCCGCCGGGGTTGGCGATGGTTTCGCAGAAGATCGCGCGGGTGCCCGCATCGACCGCCGCCGCAAGCGCCGCGAGGTCATCGAAATCGACGAACTTCGCCGACCAGCCAAACTTGCGGATGGTGTTCGAGAACTGCTGGATGGTGCCGCCGTAAAGCCGGGTCGAGGCCACCACGTTGCAGCCCGGCCCCATCAGCGGAAACAGCGCCATGATCTGTGCCGCGTGGCCGGACGAGCAGCACACCGCGCCGGCTCCGCCCTCGAGCGCCGCCACCTGCTCGGCCAGCGCCATCACGGTGGGGTTGGTCAGGCGCGAGTAGATGTAACCGACCTCTTGCAGGTTGAACAACCGCGCCGCGTGGTCGGCATCCTTGAAGGCATAGGCGGTGGTCTGGTAGATCGGCACCTGGCGCGCGCCGGTGGTTGGGTCGGGCTTGGCCCCGGCGTGAATTTGTAGCGTATCGAAACCCAGTTTGCGCGGCTCGGACATCTCGTTCCCCGGTTGGTTGATCACGTTGCCGTGAGGTTAGGGGAAAACCGCCCGCCGCACAATGTCCGGCGGCCCGCAACCGCGGCTCTGGCCCGAACCCGTCGCCCGCCCGCCGTCGCGCCCGTCGCGGCGCCGTTCCAGCGGCGGCGCGCGTCGTGGGCCAGGGTTCCGCCTGCCCGCGCGCAGGCGGAACAGGGTTCTTTTTGATCGGGTCCGGCCACCGGCGCGCCGACGCGCCCGCGCCGCTCGGGTGCCGTCCCTCCCGCCTTCGCCCCCTCGCACCTTTACCCGCGCCGGTGGCCGCCAGCCGCGGCCGCGGCGGAACTTGCCTGCCGCCCTCGACTCTGGCATGGAGCATCGCGGGGCGGGGCGAGTCCCGGTCGGGGGCGGGAGTGCAGTATGCGCAGGATCTGGAACTGGACCAGGCGTGGTCTGGCGCTGGCGCTCGCACTGGTGCTGGCGCTGGTGGTCTATCTGGCGGTGCTGCATGGCAGCGGCAATTTTCACACCGTCGTTGCTGGCGAGCTTTACCGCTCGGGCCAGCTTGATCCCGATCAGATCGAGGCGCAGCACGCCGCCCATGGCTTTGCCAGCATCCTAAACCTGCGCGGGGCGCAGCCCGGCAAGGTCTGGTATGACGCCGAGATCGCGGTCAGCGCCCGGCTGGGCATCACCCACGCCGACTTCGCGATGTCGGCGCGCCGGGTGCTTGAACCCGATCGGGTGCAGGAACTGATCGCGCTGATGCGCAGCCTGCCCAAGCCCCTGCTGGTGCATTGTCAGGGGGGATCGGATCGCTCGGGGCTGGCTTCAGCGCTCTATCTGGCGGCCATCAAGGGGCGTCCGCTGGATGAGGCGGGCGACCAGATTTCGCTGGTCTATGGCCATTTCTCGCTGCCGCGGCTGTCGGAGGCCTATCCGATGGATCAGACCTGGCAGCTTGTTGCGCCATCGCTGGCACCGGTCGCCCCCTGAGCGGGGTGGCTCGCGAGGGTTGCAGCCAATCACCTTCGGCCAGCCCAAGCCACTTGACGGCCGGGTCCGCAGCGAACCCGGCTGGACAACACTGCGCCGCACGCTAGCGCAGCCACAGCCCCTGACGCTTGATGGTGTTGCGCAGGGTCTGCTCACGCCGGGGCAGGGCGGCGGGGTCGAACAGGGCGCGCACCGCGGCCCCCTTGCCCTGATAGATCAGCCGCCTGAACGGCTCGTAGGCTTTCAGCACCCGTTTGACCTGATTGGGCGCGGCCACTGCTTCGAGGGTTGCCAGCACGGCGTCGCTCTCGCGGGCGTAAAGCAGCGGTAGCGCCCGCCAGTGGCAGGTGACATCGCCGTCCAGCCCCGCCAGATCCGCCCCCGGTCGCCCACCGCCGAAGGAATGGATCACCAGCGGCAGCGCGATCTGGTCGAGCCAGGGGAACAGCGGCTGGCACACCAGCTCGGGCGGCGGGTTGTCGCGGATCTCGCGGGCATACTCGATGAGCCGCGCCCCGAACGCGCGCGGGCTTTCGTGAAAAAACCAGCCTGCGTTGAAATAGAGGTAGCGCTGCCAGTAATCATCGGGTTGCCCGAGGTCGAGTGACGTGGCGAAATCCAGCCCGAAGCGATCATAAAGCGCGCCCCAGATGGCGTTGTGATCCGGTCCGTAAAGCTCGATCACCGGCCAGGTTCCCTCGCGGCGCATCGAGGCCGAGGGCCGGGCGAAATCGAACGCGACCTGATCGAACGACCCGGTGATCAGGGTGTCGGTGTCGAGAAAAAGGAAGGGCGCGTCGGGCAGCGCCGCCAGCGCCTCGATCTTGTTGCCGTAGGGGTAGGTGTGGCCGAACACCCGGCTCTCAAACGGCAAAAACTCGGCCCCGAGGCTGATCAGCAGATCGCGGGTGGCGCCATCCGCGACTCGCGGATCGTCGGGCCAGAGCGGCCCCGGCTGGGGCTCGGCCAGATAAAGCTTGCCCGCAAACCCCGGATCCGAGGCCAGCAGCGACGCCGCCAGCAGCACCGCCTCGTATTGCAGCCGCCCCGATTGCACCACCGCCACGATATTGAAGGCTTGCCGCACCGGGCGGATGGTTGTCATACTGGAACTCTGCCGACCTGTTGCCGGGGCGACTATAGGCGGCAGGAGCGGAGGGTAAAAGGTGCCAAGACAAGGAAATATCGTGCTGGCGGCTCTGGCTGCGGCGCTGACGGCGGGGCTGGCCAGTGCTGGGCAGGCCCAAAATTTCACCACTGCCGCCGAGGTCAAGCCGATCCTCAGCGCCACCAAAGCCAACTGGGTGGCCCTGCGCGAATACGAGGGTCAGGATCTGCTGTATTTCACCCAGCTCATGAGCTGGCGCTGCGGGCTTTCCGAGGCGCGCTATGCCGTCAACGGGGCCGCAGCCGTCTTCTGGCCGCTGGGCGACTGCCAGGACGGCACGGACCAGCCCAACGCAATTTTGCCCGACAGCCAGGTTTACGCCAGTTTTGCGCTTGGCTCGGTGGCCGAAGTGACGGTGACGGTGGTTTATGACGACGGCAGCGAGGACAGCGCGACCTTTGCGCGCGCCGCGATCCTGATGCCGTGAACCGCGCGCTTATCCGCCGTGACCGGCGTCTTCGCTTGGCGCGACCGAGCGAAGAGCCCGGTTACGGGCGATGAGCGTTCAGCGACAGGGCGCGCTCAGGGCCGCGGCGTGAAGCGCAGCGACAGGCATGACATGCCGCCGTCAAGCTTGGCGCATTCGCTGTTGCCGATCTCCCGCACCTGATAGCCTGCCGCCATCAGCACATCACGGCTGCGCGGGAAGCCGGCGGGCATCAGCACCAGATCGTTGAAGCGGATCGCGTTGGCGCAGGCCTCTTCGCCCGCGGCGGTATGGATCACCCGGTAGCCGTCAAGGCAGCCCGAGGCGGCCAGCCGCGGCGTGGCAAGGATGGTCTCGGCATCCAAGAGCGAGCAGTCGGTCTTGAAATGCAGCACGCCGGGCGGCGTGATGACCTCGCGCACGTGGTGCCCCCAGGGGGTGATCAGGGCGGTCAGTTCGGCAATCCCGGCGGCACTGGTGCGGGCCGAGCGTCCGACCAGAATCTCGCGCCCGGTGGTCAGGATGTCGCCGCCCTCGATGGTGCCGGGTCCGGAAATGGTACGCACCTCTCCGTAAAGCGCGCGCAGATGCGGGGCCATTGCCGCCGCCTCGCCCAGCCGCGAGGGCGCGCCGGGGCGCATCACCACCGCTCCTTGCGGCAGGCACAGCGCGGTATCCTCGACGAACACCGAGTCGGGATAGGCGTCGAGCGCGCCCAACTCGATCACGGTGGCACCAGTGGCGCGCAGCGCCGCGACATAGGCCGCGTGATGGCCCAGCATCAGCGCCAGATCCGGGGTGCCGGTATCGACCGCGCGCAACCCGGCGGTGACGCTGGCCGCGGGGCGGCGGGTGATGGCATGGCTGAAGCGAAAGCAGGTGTCGGGCAAGGCATTCTCCTGGCGGGTTATACGCTGATAGCGTGATCGGTCGGGGGCGTCGAGGGCGGCTGTTGCAAGATGAGGCGGCGACTCCGGCACCCTCAGCGATTGTGCGGCGTCAGAGCACACGGTTCCTTTGGGCATCGACATTTACCTGCCCGTCTTCCTGGGCAAAAGGGCCGGGCGGCATTCGGTCGAGCCGGTCGAGCACCAGCTCGGACGGGCGGCAAAGCCGCACCCCGCGCGCGGTGCAGACGAAGGGCCGGTTGACCAGCACCGGATGCGCCACCATCGCCGCGATCAGCGCCTCGTCGGTTACTGCCGGATCGGTCAGCCCCATCGCGTCGGCCGGGGATTTCGCCACCCGCAGCGCCTGACGGGCGTTGACCGCGGCCGCGGCGAGCAGGCCCAGCAATTGCGCCCGGGTCCGGCCGGTTCCAAGATACTCGATCCCCGTGGGCAGGTAGCCCGCCGCGACGCAGCAGCGCCAGCACATTGCGCGAGGTGCCGCAGCCGGGGTTGTGGTAGGTCACGACGCCTGAGACTTCTTCGCTTGCGCCTTCTGCCATGGCGATTCCCCCGCTGCGCGTTGCCCGGTCCGGTTTCTGGCCGCTCCGCCGAAGCGATGCAAGCGTTGCATCAGGGTTTACCCCCACGGCCCGCGCATGCTACGCGCGGTGGCAAAATCCCGACCCGCGATCTGGGGGCGTGCATGTATCACCTGACAGAGGAAACCGAGGCCGACGAGCTCGAGGTCGAGGCGCTTTACGATCTGTGCTTTGCCCCCGGGCGCACGGCGCTGTCGTCCTACCGCCTGCGCGACGGGGTGGCGCGGGTAGGCACCTTGTGCCTGGTGTTGCGCGACGGCGAGGGCACCCTGGCGGCGGTGATCCGCTACTGGCCGGTCGAGGTCGCGGGGCAGCCGGTGCTGCTGCTGGGGCCGGTGGCGGTGCATCCCACCCGGCAGGGCGAGGGGCTGGGCGGGCTGCTGATCAACGAAAGCCTCGCAGAAGCGCGCCGCCTCGGCTGGCAGCGGGTGATGTTGGTGGGCGATGCGCCCTACTACGTCCGCTTCGGCTTTCGCAAGCTCGAGGGCGTGGTGATGCCGCCCCCCACCAACCCCGAGCGGGTGCTGGGGCTGGAGCTGGTGCAGGGCGCCTGGACCGGGGTGACTGGCCCCGTCACGCGCAAAGGCAGTTGACCGCCACCGCCATATTGCACCCGGCCGACTCCGCCCTTAGCTATGACGCATGGAGCCAATTTTCACCCTGCCCAGCTCCGCCTTGCCCGCCGTCGTGCCCGCGCCGGTGCCCGCTGCCGAGATCGACCAGCTTGCGGCCCGTAGCCGTCGCGCGGGCGGGCCGCTGATCGCGTCGATGACCCGGCTGGGCGGCACACTCGAAGCGCGGCTGGCGCTGCTGCCCGCGCCGGCGCGGCGGCGGATCGAGACCTTGGTGCGCGCCGCGCTGGAGCGGGGTTTCGCGCTGGCCGCCCCCGGTCGCCATGCCCCCGATCTCGGGCCGCGTGCCGCCCCCGCGCTGGCGGCCCTGACCGGGGCCATGGGCGGGGCGGGGGGGCTGGCCACCGCGCTTGCCGAACTGCCGTTCACCATCACCCTGATCCTGCACAGCATCCGCCGCGCTGCCGAGGCCGAAGGCTTTGACCCCGACGATCCGGCCATCCGCGCCGAATGCCTGGCGGTGTTTGCAGCCGGCAGCCCGCTGGCGCGCGACGATGGCATTGACACCGCCTTTCTTGGCGCCCGCCTCGCGCTGACCGGCCCGGCCCTGCACAAGCTGATCGCAAGCATGGCCCCCCGCGTTGCCGCTGCTCTGGGGCAGAAACTGGCGGCCCAATCGGTGCCGGTGCTGGGGGCGCTGTCGGGGGCGATGCTGAACGCGGCCTTCCTGGGCTACTACCGGGAACTCGCGCAGATCCGCTTTGCCCTGCTTCGCCTGGCCCGGCAGCATGGTCCCGGCCCGGTGCTGGCCGCCTTTACCGCCGCAAGTCGTGCCGTGCCCGTTGTCCCGCCGCGGGGGGCGCGATGAGGGTTGATGAAAACCTCACAACCAATATTGCCCTTGGTATCCGGTCCTTTGCCGGAAGGCCGCAAGGCAAGGGGGGGCTTGTCTGAGTGTTTGAAAATCAGGCCGCGCCTGCCGGGGGCAGACGGGCGCGGTCTGATTTGACGCGGGTCAAATCCGGCAAAAGAAGAACCAACTCCGGTTCTCTTCATGGCCCATCTTGTGCTACTGCGCTTGCCGCGCCAGCCAGTCCATCAGCGCCGGGCGCACCGATTCCGCACCGCTGGCGCAGGCAGCATCAATGACCGCGCGCGCCGCAAGCAGATCGACCCGGCGCAGCAGCGCCTTGACCGGACCGATCGAGGCGGGGCGCATCGACAGGGTGCGCAGGCCAAGGGCGGCCAGGCACACTGCCTCGACAGGGCGCCCGGCATCCTCGCCGCAGAACGAAAGCGGCGTGGCGGTCTCGGCGCAGCGCCCGATGATCTGGCGGATGAAGGTCAGAAAGCTGACATTCAGGGTGTCATAGCGCCGCCGCACCCGTTCATTCTCGCGGTCAGCGGCAAAGAAGAACTGCTTGAGATCATTGCCGCCGATCGACACGAAATCGGCCGCCTCAAAGAACGCCCGCGGGCCGAACGCCAGGCTCGGAGTCTCCAGCATCGCCCCGATGGTGACCTTGCCTGGCACCGTGTGCCCCATCGCCGCCTCGTGGTCGATCTCGCGCAGCAGTTGGGCGCGCGCCGCCGCAAACTCGGCAAATTCGCTGACAAAGGGAAACATCACGCACAGATCGCGCCCGTTGCTGGCGCGGATCAGCGCCTGCAACTGCATCCGCAGCACGCCGGGTTTGTCGAGCCCCACCCGAATCGCGCGCCAGCCCATCGCCGGGTTGGGCTCGTCGTGGGGCTTGAGGTAGGGCAGCACCTTGTCCGAGCCGATATCGAGGGTGCGAAACGCCACCGGCCGTCCGTGTGCGGCCTCAAGCACGATGCGGTAGGTGCGCGCCAACTCGTCGCGCTTGGGCAGCTTGTTGCGCACCAGAAACTGCAATTCGGTGCGAAACAGCCCGACCCCTTCGGCCCCCGAGCTTTCCATCGAGGGCAGATCGGCCATCAGACCGGCGTTCATCAGCAGGGTCGTGACCGTGCCGCATTTCGATTGCGCCGGCAGCAGCCGCAGCGAGGCATAGCGCTCTTGCGCCTCGGCCTGCATCGCCATCTTGTCGCGAAATGCCCGCGAGATGGTTTCATCGGGCCGCAGGTGGACAATGCCCTGATCGCCATCGACCAGAACATGATCGCCGTTCAGCGCCTCGCTGGCGACGCGGGCGGCGTTGATCACCAGCGGAATCGCCAGCGCCCGCGCCACGATCGCGGCGTGGCTGCCAACCGAGCCTTCTTCCAGCACCACCCCGCGCAGGCGCTTGCCATATTCCAGCAACTCGCCGGGGCCGATGTTGCGCGCCACCAGCACCGGATTGTCCGGCAGCTCGGCCCCGGTATCGACCCCTTGCCCGGTCAGGATGCGCAACAGCCGGTTCGACAGATCGTCGAGGTCATGCAGGCGCTCGCGCAGGTAGGCATCGGGCACCTGTTCCAGCCGGGCGCGGGTGGCGGATTGCTCCTTTTCCACCGCCGCCTCGGCCGACAGGCCAAGGGCGATGTCTTCCTCCATCCGCCGCAGCCAGCCGCGCGAATGGGCAAACATCCGGTAGGCCTCGAGCACCTGCTTTTGCTCTTTTTCCAGAGTGGCCGCCGAGAGCAGATCATCGACCGACACCCTGAGCGCCCCGACGGCGGCACGGATACGCTCGATTTCGGTCAGCGGGTCGTCGGCCACCGGGTTGGTGACCACGACACGCGGCTCGTGCAGCCAGACCTTGCCTTCTGCCGCACCTTCCTGCCCGACGGCGCCGCGGATCACCAGCGGCTGGCGGTGCAGCGCTCCCGGCTGTTCGCCCTCGCCCAGAAAGGCACCAAGCTCAGTCATCTCGGCCAGCACCATCGCCACCACTTCAAGCGCATAGACCGAATCGTCGGAAAACTGCCGTGCCTGTTTGGATTGCACCACCAGCACGCCCAGCTTTTCGCCCACCCGCTGGATCGGCACCCCGAGGAACGAGCTGAAGATCTCTTCGCCGGTCTCGGGCATGAAACGAAAGCCCTTTTCCGAGGGCGCATTGGCGGTGTTGACCGGGTTGGCGCTGCGCGCGACCCGCCCGACCAGCCCTTCGCCAAGGCGCAGCCGGGTATGATGGACCGAGGATTTCTTCAAGCCTTCGGTGGCGCAGAGTTCGAGCGTCTCGGCATTGCGAAAGAGGTAGATCGAGCAGACCTCGGTGCCCATCGAATCGGCGATCAGATGGGTGATGCGGTCCAGCCGGTCCTGCCCCTTGCCGGGAATCGCCAGGCTGTCGCGCAACCGCCGCAGCAGCTTGCGGCTTTCACTTTCGCTGTGTTCGGGCATCACACCTCGGCGGCCTTGGCGCGTCGCTACGCTTTTTCCAACGCGAAGGCATCATGCAGGGCCTGCACCGCAAGTTCCATGTATTTCCGGTCGATCAGCACGGAAATCTTGATTTCGGAGGTGGCAATGACCTTGATGTTGATATTCTCGGCGGCGAGGGCGGCAAACATCGTTGCCGCAACCCCGGCGTGCGAGCGCATGCCGATCCCCACCACCGAGATCTTGGCGACTTCGGTATCCTCGACCAGCTCGTGATAGGCGATCAGGCCCGCGGCGCGGGCGTCGGCCATCGCCTTGCGGGCGCGCACAACCTGATTGACCGGGCAGGAAAAGGTCATGTCGGTGACGGCGCGACGGGAGCCGCCATCGTCGATTTCCGAAATGTTCTGCACGATCATGTCAACGTTGACCCCCGCCTGCGACAACGGCCCGAAGATCGCGGCAGCGATCCCGGGGCGATCCTCGACCTTGACCAGCGTCATCTTTGCTTCGTCGCGCGAATAGGCAACGCCCGAGACCACTTTCGATTCCATGATTTCATCCTCGTCGCAGACCAGAGTGCCGGAGTTTTCATCGGTATCTTCAAAGGACGACAGCACCCTGAGCCGCACCTTGTAGCGCATCGCCAGTTCGACCGAACGGGTTTGCAGAACCTTGGCCCCAAGCGACGCCAGTTCCAGCATCTCCTCGAAGGCGATACGGTCGAGCTTGCGCGCCTTGTCGGTCAGCCGCGGGTCGGTGGTATAGACGCCATCGACATCGGTGTAGATGTCGCAGCGCTCGGCCCCGAAGGCGGCGGCAAAGGCCACTGCGGTTGTGTCCGACCCGCCGCGCCCCAGGGTGGTGATGCGGCCCTCGGCGCTGTCCCCCTGAAAGCCCGCGACCACCGCGACCTTCATCCCTTCGGCGAATTTCTGATCAAGGTTGGCGCGGGGAATATCCTTGAACCGGGCCGAGGAATGGGCGCTGGTGGTCTGGATCGGCACCTGCCAGCCTTGCCAGCTGCGGGCGGGCACCCCAAGTTCCTGCAAGGTCAGCGCCATCAGCCCGGCGGTGACATTCTCGCCCGACGACACCACCGCGTCGTATTCGCGGGCGTCGAACAGCGGCGAGGTGGCCTCGACCCAGCCCACCAGCTCGTTGGTCCTGCCCGCCATCGCCGAGACGACGACGATCACGTCGAAACCCTGGTCGACCTCGCGCTTGACCTTGAGGGCGACACTCCGGATGCGCGCGAGGTCGGCCACCGAGGTGCCGCCGAATTTCATCACCAGAAGCGGCATCAATCCCCTCCGCTGCCCGAAAGATTGCTGCGGTTCTTATGCGGGGCAGGGGCGGGGTGCAAGGGGCAGGCGGGGCCGCTCATCCGCCCTGACGGGCGCCTTTGCTGGCAGTGCTGCGAGCAACCGCAAGGGCGCGATGAGCGGCGCGCAGCGAGCCGCCTGAGCCAGACTTGGCTTTGCCGACTTGGTTCCTGCCCACCCCGCACACATCCCCCTTGCATCCCTCGCCCCCATCCGGCATCCCAGCGGCAGTGAACAGGGGGCCTTCATGAGACGCAAGATCGCCATTCTGGGAGCATCGGGCTACACCGGGGCCGAACTGATTCGGTTGATCGCCGGCCATCCCCGGATGGAGATCGTGGCGCTGGCCGCCGACCGCAAGGCCGGGCAGGCGCTTGCCGAAGTGTTTCCGTTCCTGCGTCACCTGAACCTGCCCCGGTTGTGCCGGATCGAGGAGATCGACTTTTCCGCGATCGATCTGGCGTTCTGCGCCCTGCCCCATGGCACCACCCAGGCGGTAATCGCAGCACTGCCGCGTGATCTTCTTATCGTCGATCTGTCAGCCGATTTTCGGCTGCGCGATCCGCGCGCTTACGCGAAATGGTATGGCAAGCCCCACACCGCCCCCGAGTTGCAGGCCGAGGCGGTGTATGGCCTGACCGAGTTCTACCGTGACGAGATCAGGACGGCGCGGTTGGTGGCCGGCACCGGCTGCAATGCCGCGGCCGGGCAATACGCGCTGCGCCCGCTGATCGAGGCCGGGGTGATCGACCTTGACCGCATCGTGATCGACCTCAAGGCCGGGGTCTCGGGGGCCGGGCGCAGCCTCAGGGAAAACCTGCTGCACGCCGAGTTGTCGGAAGGCACCATGACCTACGGCGCTGGCGGCACGCATCGCCATCTCGGGGAATTCGATCAGGAATTCAGCAACTTGGCCGGGCGCCCGGTGCAGGTGCAGTTCACCCCGCATCTGCTGCCGATGAACCGCGGGATTCTGGCCACGGTCTATGTCGAGGGCGAGCCGCAGGCGGTGCATGCGGCATTGGCAGCGCGTTACGCGCTTGAGCCGTTCCTTGAAGTGCTGCCGTTTGGCGCACTGCCCTCGACCCGCGACATCCGGGGCTCGAATTTCGTGCATATTGGTGTGATCGGGGATCGTATTGCCGGGCGATCCGTGGTTGTTGCAGTGCTTGACAACCTGTGCAAAGGCTCGTCGGGGCAGGCGATCCAGAACGCCAACCTGATGCTGGGGCTGGAAGAGACCACAGGGCTGTTGCTGGCACCGGTGTTTCCGTAAGCGATCAAGGAGTTGCGATGAAGGGTTTGAAGAAACAGCGCCGGATCCAGATCATCGTGCTGGCGTTTGTGGCGCTGGCACTGGCGACCGGGCTGATCGGCTATGCGATGCGCGACGGCATCAACTTCTTTCGCGCCCCGGCGCAGATTGCCACCGATCCGCCGCGCGAGGGCGAGGTGTTCCGGCTGGGCGGGCTGGTCGAGGCTGGCTCGCTGGTGCGCGGGCAGGGCGAGACCGTGACTTTCAACGTGACCGACGGCAAGGCCACCATTCCCGTCACCTTTACCGGGGTGCTGCCTGATCTCTTCAAGGAAGGCACCGGCATGATCGGCACCGGCCGGATGCAGGCAGGCACCTTTGTCGCCAGCGAAATCCTGGCCAAGCACGACGAGAACTACATGCCCAAGGAAGTGATAGACGCACTGAAGGAGCAGGGCGTCTATCAGGCCCCCGCCGCCGCACCGAACGGTTGATTGCCGCGATCTTAACCGTCTGCCGCCAGCCTTGCCCGCAGCACAACCGCGGGGATCACGATGCAGTCGGTCGAGGAAATTGCGAGAGAAATCATCACCCGCGAGGGCGGCTTCGTCAACGATCCGGACGATCCGGGCGGTGCCACCAAATACGGCGTCACCGTGGCGACGCTGCGCGGTCTGGGCCAGGATCTGACCGGCGACGGCGTGGTGACCGAAGCCGATGTCAAGGCGCTGACCCGCGAGCAGGCCGAGGCGATCTTTGTCGAGCAATACTACAAGCGCCCCGGCATTGCCGCCCTGCCGCAAACCCTCCAGGCGTCAGTGTTCGATATGTATGTCAACGCCGGCGCCAATGCGGTGAGGGTGCTGCAACGGCTGCTGACCGAGATGGGGTTTGCCTGCACCGCCGACGGCCTGATCGGGCCGCAGACCTCGGCCGCGGCCGCGCAGGCTGCCGCCGCCGCCCCCGCGCATCTGGCCGATGCCTATGCGATTGCCCGGCGCAACTACTACTACAGCCTGGCCGATGCCCGCCCCGACAGCCGCAAATATGCCCGCAGGCGCGATGGCGGCAAGGGCGGCTGGATCACCCGGGCCGAACAGTTCATGGCGGCGAAATATCGCCTGACCGAGGCGCAGCACAAGGCACGGGTGGCGAAATGGGGGTGATTGGCAGCCTTCTGGGATCGTCCGGCGCGGTCGCGGCGGTGGGGGATGCGGCCAAGGGGCTGGCCGAAGTGTTCACCCCCTCGGCCAGCCGCAAGCTGGAGCTTTCGGCCGAGGCGCAGATGGCGGCGCTGAAGCAATTCGGCGACGAATTTGCCCTGCCCGCGACCAGTTGGTTCGACACCATGGTGAACGGGCTGAACCGTCTGCCGCGCCCGTTGCTGGCGTTCGGCACCATCGGTCTCTTCGTCTATGCCATGATCGACCCCGCCGGGTTCGGCCAGCGCATGGTCGGGTTGAACCTGGTGCCGGATGCGCTGTGGTGGCTTTTGGGGGCGGTGGTGGCGTTCTACTTCGGGGCGCGCGAGGCGCATTACTTCCGCACCGGCCCGACCGCCGGGGCCCCGGCGCAACCAGCCGTCGCAGCCTCGGGCGATGGCAACGCGGCGCTCGACGATTGGCATCAAAGCCGGGGTTAGAGCAGATCATCTTCCTCGCCGGTCACGTCGATGCCCATGGCATCAAGTCCGGCTTCCAGATTTTCCGCCAAGTGCGGCATGCCGATCAGGTAATCCTCGGTCGGCGTGCTGGCCCCGGCGCGCGCCGCGGCCACCGCCTCGTCGAATTCTTCGGGCTCGAACGCGCCGCGGCCAACCCAGGCAAGCGCCACCAGATGGGCGGATTCATCCTCGTTCAGCCCCGCGATGAAGGCGCGAAGCTCGGCCTCGGCTACCCGGCCTTCGCGAGCCTGAAAGATGATCTGGACCAGTTTCGACGGACTGATTTCGATCATGGTGCCCTCTGGCATGTTCCGTGCCCGACGACTGGCTGGTGGCCTTCGGCAGGCATGTGACGTTGGCGGCAGTCTAGCACAAATCTACGCCGGACACGCACCCTCTTGTTTCTTCTCGCGTCGCCGGTCTGCGCGGTGCCAGCCGGTGGTCAGGCCATTTTCAGCAGCCGTGACAGATCAGTATTGCCCGCCACCATGTCGCGCAGCGAGACCCGGTCGAGGGCGGCATAGAATGCCGCCAGTGCGTCGCAGATCGCCCCCTGCAGCCGGCAGGAGGCCGCCAGCGGGCAATTGTTGTCGCCGCCGCTGAAGCACTCGGCAAACGGCAGTTCGGCCTCGAAGCTGCGAAACACGTCGCCCACCCGGATGTCGTCGATGGCGCGCCCCAGCGTCAACCCGCCCGACCGCCCGCGCACGGTGCGCAGAAAGCCCTTCTGGGCCATCAGGTGGATCACCTGGGCGAGGTGGTTTTCCGAGGCATTGCAGGCCTCGGCCACGTCTTTCTTGCGCACCACGCGGCCCTCGTTGACGGCGCAGAACATCAGGGTGCGCATTGCGAGATTGGTCCGGATCGTCAGTCGCATGGGGCAGTCCCTCGCAGGCGGGCCGGGTGCAGCCACGGGTCACTAGCCGATTTGCGATGCTTGAAGGGCGACAAACCTTGATCCAGATCATGTTTTGCCACCGTGGCACGAAAAACGTGCATCGCAGTCACGCGATTTGTCGGCGCTGCCGTGATCGGCGCGAGCGATGGCCGGTGAATCGCCACGGTCATATCGCCGCAGGGTGGTGCAAGGTCAAAGCGCTTTGCACTGGAAGTCAAACACATTTCCTGGCGAAAACGATATGACCAAGGCGCTTTGATGGCGCTAACATCAAATCGCTTTGGTCGATTGACCTGCCTGAATCGCCGCGCCATACCAAGGGAGAGCTTGATCCCCGGGCAGGGCGGGCGGCGACAGCGGTTGACCGCTCGCCGACGTTTCGGCCGCGACATGATGGACCACACCCGTGACTGACCAAAATTCCACCCTTCTGAAAGCCTGCATCCTGCGCCACCTGACCTACACGCTGGGCAAGGATGCGCCGCACGCCAGCCTCTACGACTGGCGCATGGCGCTGTCGTTTGCCATCCGTGACCGGATCGTCGAGCCGTGGTTTGCCTCGACCCGGCGCACCTGGGCCGAGGATTGCAAGCGGGTCTATTACCTGTCGATGGAATTCCTGATCGGGCGGCTGCTGGAAGACGCCACCGTCAACCTTGGTCTGCGCGAAGTGGCCGAGGCGGCGCTGGCCGATCTGGGGCAGGATTTTCGCACCATCGTCGAAGACGAGCCCGACGCGGCGCCGGGCAACGGCGGCCTTGGGCGGCTGGCCGCGTGTTTCATGGAATCGATGGCGTCGCTCGGCTGCCCGGCCTACGGCTACGGCATCCGCTATGAGCACGGCCTGTTTCGCCAGCGTTTCGAGGGCGGCCAGCAGGTCGAGGCCGCGGAAGACTGGCTGAACCACCCCGACCCGTGGGAGTTTGTCCGTCCCGAAGCGGCCTATACCATCGGCTTCAAGGGGTCGGTCGCAAGCCGCGACGGACGCGAGATCTGGCTGCCGGGCGAAACCGTGATTGCTTCGGCGCAGGACACGCCGGTGGTGGGCTGGCAGGGCCGCTGGGCCAACACCCTGCGGCTGTGGGCGGCCAAGCCGACCACGATGTTCGATCTGGCGCGCTTCAACCGCGGCGATTACGCCGCCGCCGCCGAGCCCGAGGCGCTGGCGCGCACCCTCTCGCGGGTGCTTTATCCCGACGACACCACCTATCAGGGCAAGGAGTTGCGCCTCAAGCAAGAGTTCTTCCTGACCTCGGCGGCGTTGCAGGATATCTTGCGGCGCTACCTTGCCAGCCACAGCGACCTGCGTGCCTTGCCCCGGCATGTCGCGATCCAGATGAACGACACCCACCCCGCGCTGGCCGGGCCCGAGCTGATCCGGCTGCTGGTGGACGACCACGGTCTGGCGTTTGATGACGCCCTTGAAACCGCGCGGGCCTGTCTGGGTTACACCAACCACACCCTGCTGCCCGAGGCGTTGGAACGCTGGGCCACCTTCACTTTCGGCACCGTGCTGCCGCGCCACATGCAGATCGTCGAGCGGATTGATAGCTGGCATGGCCGCACCTACCCCACCCGCCCCAGCCATGTCGGCATCGTCAAGCAACATGAGGTGCGGATGGGCGAGCTGGCCTTCATCATGGCGCACAAGGTCAACGGCGTGTCGGCGCTGCACTCGGATCTGGTCAAGCACAACCTGTTCCCCGAGCTTGATGCCTTGCATCCCGACCGCATCATCAATGAAACCAACGGAGTGACGCCGCGGCGCTGGCTGCGGATGTGCAACCGGCCGCTGGCCGGGCTGATCACCCAGACCATCGGCGCGGGCTGGGAGGCTGATCTTGACCGGCTGCAAGGTCTGGTGCCACAGGTCGCCGACGCCGGTTTCAGGGCCGCGTTCGGGGCGGCCAAGCGTCAGAACAAGGTTGCGCTGGCGGGGTGGCTCGCGCGCGACTGTGGGGTGCAGGTCAGCCCAGATGCACTGTTCGACGTGCAGATCAAACGCCTGCACGAATACAAGCGCCAGTTGCTGAACATCCTCGAGACCATCGCGCGCTGGAACGCGATCCGCCGCAATCCGACCGGCGCCTGGGTGCCGCGGGTCAAGATTTTCGGCGGCAAATCGGCGCCGGGTTACGCCGTGGCCAAGGAAATCGTCCACCTGATCAACGATGTCGCGACCGTGATCAACGCCGATCCGGTGACCGGCGATCTGCTGAAGGTGGTCTATCCCGCGAACTACAATGTCTCGATGGCCGAACGCCTGATCCCGGCCGCCGATCTGTCGGAACAAATCTCCACCGCCGGCAAGGAAGCCTCGGGCACCGGCAACATGAAATTCATGCTCAATGGTGCTCCGACCATCGGCACGCTCGACGGGGCCAACGTTGAAATCTTGCACGAGGTCGGGCCCGACAACTTTTTCCTGTTCGGCCTGACCGCGGCCGAGGTGGTGGCGCGCCGCGCCGATCCTGATCATTCGCGCAAGGCGATCGAGGCCAGCCCGCCATTGCAGGACGTGCTCCAGATGATCGCCGAAGGCCGCTTCAGCCGCGAGCAGCCCGACCGCTATCACGGGCTGGTGCACCGGATGTGGCACAGCGACTACTTTCTGGTGGCCTCGGATTTCGATGCCTATCTGGCCGCGCAGGCCCATGCCGAAGAAGCCTACCGCGACCGCGAGCGGTGGCTGGCGATGGCGGCGATGAACACCGCCCGCGCGGGGTTCTTCTCGTCGGATCGCACCATCCGGGGTTATATGAAAGATGTCTGGTCGGTGAACTCGGCGCTGTAGGAGGAGACCATGGCGAAAGCCCCCAAGCTGCCCGCGGCCCTGGTCGATCCCGGCACCGCCCGTGCTCTGATCGAGGGGCGGCATGGCGACCCGTTTGCGGTGCTGGGGTTGCATCCCTGTGGCAGCCAGTGGGGGCTGACGGCCTTCGTGCCGGGGGCGGAAAGTCTGGTGGCGCTGACGCCAAAGCCGGTGGCGCTGACCCCGGTTGCCGGGTTCGAGGGTCTGTTCCACGCCACCCTGCGTGCCCGCGTGCCCTACCGTCTGCGCGCGCAAGGCCATGGCGCGGAATGGGAATTCGATGATCCCTTCGGCTTTGGCCCGGTGTTGGGCGAGATCGACGAATATCTGCTGGGCGAAGGCACCCACAAGCGGATCTGGCAGGTGCTGGGGGCGCATGGGATGGTCCACGAAGGGGTGGCGGGCACCCATTTCGCGGTCTGGGCCCCCAATGCGCAGCGGGTCTCGGTGGTCGGCGACTTCAACATCTGGGACGGCCGTCGCGCCCCGATGCGCCGCCGCGGAGCGACCGGGGTGTGGGAGATCTTCATCCCCGGCCTGGGCGAGGGGGCGATCTACAAATACGAGATTCTCGGCCATGATGGCACGGTGCTGCCGCTCAAGGCCGATCCCGTCGGGTTTGGCTCGGAACACGCGCCCGCCAATGGCTCGGTGGTGCGGCGCATTGACGGTGCCGAATGGCACGATGGCGACTGGATGGCAGGGCGCGCGGCGCATCATGCGATCGACGCTGCGGTTTCGATCTACGAGGTTCATCTTGGCAGCTGGCGGCGTGCGCCGGGCAACCGGATGCTGTCGTATCTGGAACTGGCCGATCAACTGGTGGATTACGCCGCCGACATGGGGTTCACCCATCTCGAGCTGATGCCGGTTTCGGAATACCCGTTCGACGGCTCCTGGGGCTATCAGCCGGTCGGGCTTTTTGCCCCCACCATCCGCCACGGCACCCCGACCGAATTTCGCGCCCTGATCGACGCCGCGCACCGGCGCGGGCTCGGGGTGTTGCTTGACTGGGTGGCGGGGCATTTTCCGACCGACCCGCATGGCCTCGGGCGCTTTGACGGCACCGCGCTTTACGAGCACGCCGATCCGCGCGAGGGCTTTCATCAGGACTGGAACACCCTGATCTACAACTACGGCCGTCGCGAGGTGGCCAACTACCTGACCTCCAACGCCTTGTATTGGCTTGAGGAATATCACGTGGACGGGCTTCGCGTCGATGCCGTGGCGTCGATGCTTTACCGTGACTATTCACGCCCGGCGGGGGAATGGGTGCCCAACAAGGATGGCGGGCGGGAGAATTACGAGGCGATCGGTTTTCTGCAACGGGTCAACGTCACCGCCTACGGCGAGGTGCCGGGGGTGGTGACGGTGGCCGAGGAAAGCACCGCCTTTCCCGGCGTGTCGCGCCAGGTCGATCGCGGCGGACTGGGGTTCGGCTACAAGTGGAACATGGGCTGGATGAACGACACCCTGTCCTACATGAGCCTTGATCCGATCTACCGGCGCCACCATCACCGCCAGATGACCTTCAGCCTGCATTATGCCTGGTCGGAGAACTTCATCCTGCCGATCAGCCATGACGAGGTGGTGCATGGCAAGCGCTCGATGCTCGACAAGATGCCGGGGCAGGGGGCCGACAAGTTCGCCAACCTGCGCGCTTATTACGGCTACATGTGGACCCATCCCGGCAAGAAGCTGATCTTCATGGGGTGCGAGTTCGCCCAGGGGCGCGAATGGAACCACGCCCAGAGCCTTGACTGGCACGAGCTCGAGGTGCCCGCGCACAAGGGGGTGCAAAGCCTCGTGCGCGATCTCAACCGGCTTTACCGCGCCAACCCGGCGCTGCATGTCAATGACGCCCGGCCCGAGGGGTTTGTCTGGCTGGAAGCCAACGACGCGGAAAACTCGGTGTTTGCCTATCTGCGCAAGGGCGCGCCGAGCGACGCGATGGTGGTGGTGGCGCTGAACCTGACCCCGGTCGAGCGCCATTACCGGCTGGGTCTGCCCGCGCCCGGCCAGTGGGACGAGGTGCTCAACACCGATGCCGCGGCTTATGGCGGCGGCAACCGCGGTAATCCGGGCGGGGTGCGGGCCGAGCCGGTGGCGTGGCACGGGCAGGGGCAATCGGTGCCGGTCACGCTGCCGCCACTGGCGGCGGTGATCTTTCGGCAGGCGAAGTGAGGCGGGCAAGGCCGGACCGGGCCGCGCCCAAGGGAGGATGAAATGCAAGCAAGACCCAATGCCCGGCTGTCGTCGCAGGCGATGGCCTTCGTTCTGGCCGGAGGGCGCGGCAGCCGCCTGAAGGAACTGACCGATACCCGCGCCAAGCCGGCGGTCTATTTCGGCGGCAAGGCCCGGATCATCGACTTTGCGCTGTCGAACGCGCTCAATTCCGGCATCCGCAAGATGGCGATTGCCACCCAATACAAGGCCCACAGCCTGATCCGGCACTGTCAGCGCGGCTGGAGCTTCTTTCGTGCCGAACGCAATGAATACCTCGACATCCTGCCCGCCAGCCAGCGCGTGGCCGAGAACAAGTGGTATCTCGGCACTGCTGACGCAGTGACCCAGAACATTGATATCGTTGACAGCTATGGCATCAAGTATGTCGTGGTACTGGCCGGGGACCATGTTTACAAGATGGACTACGAGATCATGCTGCGCCAGCATGTCGAAACCGGGGCCGATGTCACCATCGGCTGTCTGACGGTGCCCCGGATGGAAGCCACCGCGTTTGGCGTGATGGCGGTGGACAAGGCGATGCGGATCACCCGTTTTCTCGAAAAGCCGACCGATCCTCCGGCGATTCCGGGCGACCCCGACCATGCTCTGGCCTCGATGGGCATTTACGTCTTTGACTGGGCCTTTCTGCGCGATCGGCTGATCCGCGATTCCGAGGACAGCAATTCCAGCCATGATTTCGGCACCGACCTGATCCCCGCCATCGTCGCGGGCGGCAAGGCCATGGCGCACCGCTTTGCCGAGAGCTGTGTCACTTCGGGGCTCGAGACCGAGCCCTACTGGCGCGACGTGGGCACCATCGACGCCTTCTGGCAGGCCAATATCGACCTGACCGATTTCATCCCCAAGCTCGATCTCTACGACAACGCCTGGCCGATCTGGACCTATGCCGAGATTGTGCCGCCGGCCAAGTTCGTCCACGACGTCGATGGGCGGCGCGGCATGGCGGTCAGCTCGCTGATCGCGGGCGACTGCATCGTGTCTGGGTCCGAGGTCCACAACTCGCTGTTGTTCACCGGCTGTCGCACCCACAGCTATTCGAGTCTCGAATATGTGGTGGCGCTGCCGCAGGTGATCGTCAACCGCAAGGCCGAGCTCAGGAACTGCGTGATCGACCACGGGGTGGTGATCCCCGAGGGGCTGGTGGTGGGGCGCGACCCGGAGGAAGATGCGCGCTGGTTCCGCCGCACCGAGGCCGGGGTCGTGCTGATCACGCAAGCGATGCTGGACGCGCGGGCGCGCAAGCTCGACTGATGTCCGGAGGGCAGGGCCGGGGGGCTTTCCGCCCCCCCGGACCCCCTGAGGGTACTTGCAAAAAGGAGAGGAAACGGGATGCAAGCGCAGGGGCGGGTGTTGTCGGTCGCGTCCGAGGCGGTGCCGCTGTTGAAGACGGGCGGGCTCGCGGATGTGGTGGGGGCGCTGCCGGGGGCGCTGGCGGCTGTGGGCTGGCAGATGCGAGTCTTGCTGCCGGCCTACCGGGCCCTGCGGGGGCGGATCGAAGCGTGGCCGGTGGTGCTGCGCGACGCGGATCTGTTCGGGGGCCCCGCGCTGGTGCGGGCGGGCGAGGCGGGCGGGGTCGGGATGCTGCTCCTGGATGCGCCGCATCTTTATGACCGCGACGGCGGGCCCTACGCCGGGCCGGGGGGCGACTGGGGCGACAATCCGCAGCGCTTTGCTGCGCTGAGCTGGATCGCGGCGCGGATTGCGCGCGAGGGGTTGGCCGACGGCTGGCGCCCCGAGGTGATGCATGCCCACGACTGGCAGGGCGGGCTGGCCCCGGCCTATCTGGCCTATGGCGGGGCGCGCGATGTGGGCACGGTGATCACGATCCACAACATCGCGTTCCAGGGCTGGGCCGATGCCTCGCAGCTCGCCTCCTTGCGTTTGCCGCAAGCCGAATTTCACGCCGGGGCGCTCGAATATTTCGGCGGGCTGTCGGCACTGAAGGCGGGGCTGATCACGGCGGATGCGATCACCACGGTGTCGCCGACCTATGCGGCCGAGTTGGTGCGGCCCGAGTTCGGGATGGGGCTGGAAGGGGTGATCGCGGCGCGGGAAGGCCAGGTTTCGGGCATCCTGAACGGGGTGGACGAGGCGGTGTGGTCGCCCGCGCTCGAGCCGCTGCCCTACAGCGCGCGGCGGATGGCTGGCAAGGCGGTCAACCGCGCCGCGCTTTGCGCCGAGTTCGGGCTCGAGGTGCCGGGGCCGCTGGCGATCGTCGTGAGCCGGATGGGCGATCAGAAGGGGATTGATCTGATCGCCGCCGTGCTGCCTGATTTCATCGCGGGCGGTGGCGGGCTGGTGGTGCTAGGCTCGGGGGACCCCGGCCTTGAGGCCATGATGCGCGCCTTGGCGCAGCACCATCCCGGCCGGGTGGCGGTGCGGATCGGCTATGACGAGGCGCTGTCGCACCGCATGTTCGCGGCTGGCGACGCGGTGCTGGTGCCGTCGCGCTTCGAGCCTTGCGGGCTGACGCAGATGTATGGGTTGCGCTATGGCACCCTGCCGGTGGTGGCAGCGGTCGGGGGCTTGGCCGACACCGTGATCACTGCCAATCCGGCGGCGCTGGCGGCCGGGGTGGCGACCGGGATCACCTTTCAGCCGACCGACGCGGTGGCGTTCGGGCAGGCGCTGCGGCGGCTGTTGGCCCTCTACGCCGACCCCGCCCGCTGGCGGCAGGTGCAACGCAATGCGATGCGTCAGCCGGTGGGCTGGCAGGCGTCGGCGGCCGCCTATGGCGCCCTCTATCAAGGCCTGCGGCGGCGATGATGACGGCGCAGGCGACGCATGGTCTGCCGACCCGCCTGCCCGGCCACAGCATCGGGCCGGGGCGACCCTGGCCGATGGGGGCGACGTTCGACGGCGAGGGGGTCAATTTTGCCCTGTTCTCGGCCCATGCCGAGCGGGTGGAGCTCTGTCTGTTCACCCCTGACGGGCGCAGGGAGATGGCGCGGCTGCCACTGGTCGAGCGTGACGGCGACATCTGGCATATCCACGTCGGGGGCTTGCTGCCGGGGGCGCTTTACGGCTTTCGCGTGCACGGGCCTTATGCGCCCGAGGGCGGGCACCGCTTCAACCCAAACAAGCTGCTGATCGACCCCTACGCGCGCCAGCTTTACGGGCGGCTGCGCTGGTCGGATGCGCTGATGGGTTACAAGGTCGGCAGCCCGCGCGCCGATCTGTCGTATGACATCCGCGACAGCGCTTTTGCCATGCCGAAAGCGGTGGTGGTGGACCCGGCGTTCAACTGGTCGGGCGACGTCGCACCCCGGGTGACGCTGAGCGACATGATGCTTTACGAAGCCCATGTCAAAGGTCTGACAGCCGCCCATCCGCAGGTCGAGCCGGGCTTGCGCGGCAGCTATCTGGGGCTGGCGTCGGATCCGGTGCTCGAGCATCTGACCCGGCTGGGGGTGACCACGCTGGAGCTGCTGCCGGTTCACGCGTTTGTCGATGACCGGTTTCTGGTGAACCGGGGTTTGCGCAACTACTGGGGCTACCAAAGCATCGCCTATTTCGCGCCCGAGCCGCGCTACATGACGCAAGGGGCGCTGTGGGAATTCCAGTCGATGGTGCGCCGCTTTCACGGCGCGGGCATCGAGGTGGTGCTGGATGTGGTCTATAACCACAGCGGCGAGGGCGACGAACTGGGGCCGACGCTGGCGTTTCGCGGCCTTGACAACCGCAGTTACTACCGCCTGATCGAGGGCGGGCGGCGCTATGTCAACGATACCGGCACCGGCAACACCCTGAACCTCACCCACCCGGCGGTGCTGCGGCTTGTGATGGACAGTTTGCGCTACTGGGTCGAGGCCATGCATGTCGATGGCTTTCGCTTCGATTTGGCGGCCACCCTCGGGCGCGAAGCGATGGGGTTCGACCCCAATGGTGGGTTTTTCGATGCCCTGCGTCAGGACCCCTTGCTGGCGCGGGTGAAACTGATCGCCGAGCCCTGGGAGATCGGGCCGGGCGGCTATCAGCTTGGCGCCTTTCCGCACCCGTTTCTGGAGTGGAACGACCGCTTTCGCGACGGGGTGCGGCGGTTCTGGCGCGGCGATTCCGGGATGGCGCCCGATCTCGCCAAGCGCCTGCTGGGCTCGGCCGAGCGCTTTGATCACGCTGGGCGGGCGGCGACCTCTTCGGTCAATTTCATCACCGCCCATGACGGCTTCACGCTTGAGGATCTGGTCTCGTTCAGCGTCAAGCGCAACCTGGCCAACGGCGAGGACAACCGCGACGGCGCGGATGCCAACCATTCCGACAATCTCGGGGTCGAAGGCGAGAGCGCCGACCCCGCGGTCCGGGCGGCGCGCGATCTGCGCAAGCGCAACCTGCTCGCGACCCTGATGCTGTCGCAGGGCACCCCGATGCTGCTGGCAGGTGACGAGATCGGCAACAGTCAGGGCGGCAACAACAACGCCTATGCCCAGGACAATGCCACCGGCTGGATCGACTGGGCCCATGCCGACCCCGCCCTGGCCGCCTTCGTGGCCCGCCTTGCGGCGTTGCGCCGGGCGCATCCGGTGCTGCGCCAGCGCCGCTTTCTGCATGCCAGGCCACGCGCCGCCGACGGCCTGCCCGACGTGATCTGGCGGCGCGCCGACGGCACCCCGCCGCGCCCCGAGGACTGGCACGATCCGGCGTTTCGCTGTCTATGCCTTGAGTTGCGGATGGTCTCGGAAGGCGATCTGATGGGGGATGCGGTGCTGTTTGCGGTGTTCAACGCGGGGGGGGAGATGCCAATCACCCTGCCCGATACCGTGCCGGCGTGGCGGCTGATCCTAGATACCACCCGCCCGACCGGCAAGCCCAGCCTGGCGGGTGCGGGTTTTGCCGCCCCGGCGCAGTCCGTGCTGGTGTTTCAACCGACCCTAGGGGGAGAAAACCGATGACCGTCAGAACCGTTGCCACCCAACCGATCGTGGGCCAGAAGCCTGGCACCTCGGGCTTGCGCAAGAAGACCCGGGTGTTCATGCAGCCGGGGTATCTGGAAAATTTCGTGCAGGCGATCTTTGCCGCGATCGGCGGGGCACGCGGCAAAACCCTGGTGCTGGGCGGCGACGGGCGGTTTTTCAACGCCGCGGCAGCGCAGACCATTCTGCGGATGGCGGCGGCCAATGGCGCGGCGCGGGTGATCGTGGGGCAGGGGGCGCGGTTGTCCACCCCTGCCGCCAGCCACCTGATAAGGCTCAACCACACCGATGGTGGCATCATCCTGTCGGCCAGCCACAACCCCGGCGGCGAGGGCGGCGATTTCGGCATCAAGTTCAACATGGCCAACGGCGGCCCGGCCCCCGAGGCGGTGACCGAAGCGATGTATGCGGCCTCGACCACCATCGGCCAGTATCTGACTCTGGACACCCCCGACCTTGATCTCGGGCGGATCGGTCGCACCAGCCTTGACGGCATGGTGGTTGATGTCGTCGATCCGGTGGCCGATTACGCCGCGCTGATGGCCAGCCTGTTCGATTTTGCCGCGATCCGGGCGCTGTTCGCGGGCGGTTTGCGAATGCGCTATGACGCGATGAACGCGATCACCGGGCCTTACGCGCGCGAAATACTGGAACGACGGCTGGGGGCGGCCCCCGGCACGGTGGTCAACGCCACCCCGCTGCCCGATTTCGGTGGCCTGCACCCCGACCCCAACCCGACCTGGGCCAAGGCGCTGATGGACGAGATGTTTGCCCCCGGCGCGCCGGATTTCGGCGCCGCGTCGGATGGCGACGGAGACCGCAACATGGTGGTGGGGCGGGGGATTTATGTAAGCCCCTCGGACAGTCTGGCGGTGCTGGCGGCCAACGCAACACTTGCCCCTGCTTACCGGGGCGGGCTCAAGGGCGTCGCGCGCTCGATGCCAACCTCGGCGGCCGTGGACCGGGTGGCGCAGGCGCTGGGGATTGCCGCCTTCGAGACGCCGACGGGATGGAAATTCTTCGGCAACCTCTTGGACGCCGGGCGGGTGTCGTTGTGCGGCGAGGAAAGTTTTGGCACCGGCTCGGACCACGTGCGCGAGAAGGACGGGCTGTGGGCGGTGCTTTTGTGGCTCAACATCCTCGCCGTGCACGGCGGCTCGGTGGCGGAAATCATGGCCGATCACTGGGCCCGGTTCGGGCGCAACTACTATTCGCGCCATGATTTCGAGGCGATTGCGACCGCCCGCGCCGATGCCATGATGGCAGACTTGCGCGCGCGCCTACCCGGCCTGCCGGGCCAGATCAGCCACGGCATGACGATCACGGCGGCCGACGATTTTGCCTATACCGACCCGGTCGATGGCGCGGTCAGCCGCGGCCAGGGGGTGCGCATCCTGTTTCAGGGCGGCAGCCGCATCGTGCTGCGCCTGTCGGGCACCGGCACCGAGGGGGCAACGCTGCGGCTCTACCTCGAGCGCTTCGCCGCCGGGCCGGACGGGCTTGACCTTGATCCGCAGGTGGCGCTGGCCCCGGTGATTGCGGCAGCGCATGATCTGGCCGGGATCGCAGCCCAAACCGGGCGCAAGGCCCCGGATGTGATCTCCTGAGGCGGCGCGGGCGGAAAACCTGATTGGCTGCCACGCCCTTCAGCCCTTGGCCCCGCCCGCCAGATAGACCGCGCTGCCGGTCAGGGCCGCGTAATCGTCGGTGATCACCAACACCGCGAAATTCTGCATGAAGCCCGCAAACCGGCCCTTGTCGCGAAAGGCTTCGGCAAACCCCATCGTGGCTAGATGGGGGGCCAGCGCGCGCGCTACCCCGCCGCACAGATAGATCCCGCCAAACGGCAGATGGATCAGCGCCAGATTGCCCGCCTCGGCCCCCAGCAGCCGGATCATCAGCCCCGCCGCCTGACGCGCCGGACCGGGGGCCGCGATCCCGGCCACGATTTCGGCGGCGGTTGCCTCGCGCTGGGCACCCGCCTCGGCGGTGACGAAGGCATAGAGCCGCTCCAGCCCGCGCCCAGAGATCACATCCTCGACTCCCGGAAAGCCATGGGCGGATTCGACGAAATGCGCCAGCCGCAGATCGGCCTCGGTGCGGATCGGCAGGTTGACGTGGCCGCATTCCGAAGCCGCCACCACCCGCCCCCAAGGAGTTTCGTGCACCGGGGCGGCATTGAAGCCGGTGCCAACCCCGATCACCAGCCTGGCGGAGCCGGCGGCGGCCGCCGGGCCTGCAACCACGAGCCGCAGGTTCTCGTCGGCAATATGGCCCAGCGCGTGACCCTGCGCTTGCAGATCGTTGAGGATCGCCACCGTCCCGGCCCCGGTGGCACGCGCCAGCGCCTCGCCGTCGATGATCCAGTCAAGGTTGGTCATCTGCGCCACCCCGCCGCGCACCGGGCCCGCGGCGGCCACGCAGGCCCCGTCGCAGTCGCCCACCCCGGCCTCGGTCAGATAGCGCCGCAGGATGGTTTCCAGCCCGGCAAACTCCGCATTGCGAAAGCGCCGGATGCTGCCGGTGCGCAGCACCTTGCCATCGGCCAGTGCCACGCGGGTGTTGGTGCCACCGATGTCGGCCACCAGATTGAGCGGGGTCTTGGTCATGGTGGCATCCTTGCAGTTCACCGCGCCAGGGCGCGGGTCAGGCTTTCGTTACCGCGCCAGGGCGCGGGTCAGGCTTTCGTTACCGCGCCAGGGCGCGGGTCAGGGCGTGATAGGATGCTTTTGGGGTGCGCTGCAAGGTTTTGAAATCGACATGCACCAACCCGAAGCGCTTGGCGTAACCCAGCGACCATTCGTAATTGTCCAGGAGCGACCAGACGTAATACCCCGCCACCGGCACCCCGCCCGCCAGCGCGCGCTGCACCGCCGCCAGATGGGCGGCGAGGTAGGCGATGCGGGTCGGGTCATCAACCGCGCCCGAGCGCAGAACGTCGCGATTGGCCATGCCGTTTTCGGTGACAAACAGCGGCAGGGTGCCGGTATGCTCGGCGGCTGTGTGGCGCAGAAAGAATTCGAGCCCCTCGGGGTAGATCTCCCATCCCGTCGCGGTCCTGGGCAGCGGGCCCGCGCCTTCGCGATAGCCCGGCCAGGCTCCGGCATCGGCCGCAATCAGCTTGCGGGTGTAGTAGTTGAGCCCCAGCCAGTCGAGTGGCGCACCGACGGTCGCCATGTCGTCGAGCCAGCGCGCGGGCAGATGCGGCGCCAGCCCCTCGAGCGCCTCGGCCGGGTAGGTCTGGTGAAACATGGCCTCGAGGAACCAGCGGTTGTAGATCGCGTCATAAAGCCGTGCGGCGGCGGCGGCCTCGGGGCTGGCGTCGGCGGCGGCGGCAAACTCGAAATTGCACACCGCGCCAAGGTTCTTCATCCCCAGCCCGCGCATCGCCTGAATCGCCCTGCCATGCGCCAGCCCGACGTGGTGCATGGCGCGGGCGGCGGCGCGGATGTCGCGCAGCCCCGGCGCGTGCAAGCCGAGAAAATGCGCGAGCCAGGCCACGCACCACGGCTCGTTGATCGGGGCGGTCGACCAGATGCGGTCACCAAGGCGGGCCCCGATCACCTGCACGTAGTCTGCAAACCAGCCCGCGATATCGCGGTTGCGCCAGCCGCCCAGATCGGCCAGCGCCGACGGCAGTTCCCAGTGGTAAAGCGTCAGCGCGGGTTTCAGGCCGCGCGCCAGCATGCCATCCACCAGCCGGTCGTAGAAATCGAGCCCCTCCGGGTTCACCGCCCCCCGCCCCTCGGGCATGACCCGCGCCCACGAGGTGGAAAAGCGGTAAACATCGAAATTGGCGGCGCGGATCAGATCAAGGTCGTCGCGCCATCGGTGATAGTGGTCGCAGGCGCGCGCCCCGTTTTCCGCCCGCACCACATTGCCGGGGGTCGCGGCAAAATCGTCCCAATGGGTGCGGCCGGCGCCACCGAAGCCGTGGCCCTCGATCTGGTAACTTGAGGTGGCGGCACCAAACAGAAAGCCGGGGGGGAAACTGGCGCGGGCGGGCAGCATGGCGGAAACCTTATCCAAGCGGCACCGGGCCGGTGGACTGGCCGATGATCAGATCGGCCTCGAGCAGGTGGTGGCGCGGCGCCGATTCTGGTTGGGCGATGATACCCAGCAACATCTCGGCCGCCAGCCGCCCGGCCGTGCGCACCGACGAGCGGGTGGCGGTGAACATCGGCAACTCGTCGCCGTTGCGCAGATAGCTGAGCTCGTCGTCATGGATGATCACCGAGACATCACGTCCGAGCGCAAGCCCGCGCTCACCGATCGCTCGGCGCACCCCGATGGCGGAAATCATCGAGCTGACCAGCAGCGCCGTCGGCGGCATCGGCTGACCCAGCATCCGGCGGGCGGCGTGATAACCGGCGGTCTCGGTCATCTCGTCGGTCGCCATTAGCGCGGGGTCGGGGTGGATCCCGCGCGCCGCCAGCGCATCAACAAAGCCGGTGCGGCGGCGAATCGCAAAATCCATGAACTCCAGCCCGTTGATCAGGCCGATGCGGCGGTGGCCAAGGTCGAGCAGAAACTCGGTGGCGCGCTGAAACGCGCGGCGGTTGTTCACATCGACCCAGGAATAGGGCAGGGCGGTGCCGGTGGCGCGCCCATGCACCACGAAGGGAAAGCCGATCTCGGTCAGCAACGCGATCCGCGGATCGTTCATCCGCGGCGCATGCAGGATGATGCCGTCAACCGTGCCGCGCGCCTTGAGATCACGATAGATGCGTGCTTCGTCGTTGTCGGGCGCCACCGAAAGCACCATGTCATAGCCCGCGCGCGAATAGGCCTCGCCAGCACCCGCCACGAAATCGGCAAATACCGGGTTGACGATTTCGCGCCGCGTGGCAATCGGGATCACGTGACCGATCGCCATGGCGCGGCCGGTGGCCAGGCGGGTGGCGCGGGCGTTGGGGGCATAGTTGTAGCGCCGCGCCGCCGCCTCCACCCGCTCCCGGGTGGCAGAGTTGACCTCGGGATAGCCGTTCAGCGCCCGGCTGACGGTGGTCGGCGACAGCCCGAGTTTGGCGGCAAGCTCCTTGAGGTTCATCGCGCACTTTGGCCAAAGCGTTTCGGATTTGGCATAACCTTAGCCGCCTCATTGCGGCGGGTCAAAGGCATTCGGGCATTTCTTCACCCGACGCCGGTCAATGCATCTGCGGTAAAACAAGGTAATAGTGCGGTGCGTTGTGCAGTCTCAGGTTGACTCGCAGGCACCCGATCGCATAAGTGAGTTATCCAAAGCGGTTTGAAGCCGAGTCCTTGCGCATGCCACAGGCCGGGGCCGCCAGGGTGAGCAATCGGGAGGTCGTGATGAAATCGAGACTGTTTGCAGGTGCTGCCGCACTTGCGCTTTTGTCGGGTGCCGCGCTGGCGCAAGACCTGAAATTCGCGCCGGGCGAGGATGCCCGCTTCCACTGGGCCGATTTCGACGCGCTGAAGGCGGTCGATCTGAAAGGCCAGAGCCTCAAGATCGACGGGCCCTGGGGCGGGGTTGACAAGGATCTGTTCAATTCGGTGGTGGCCTATTTCACCGCCGCCACCGGGGCGTCGGTCGAATATGTCGGCGGTGATGGCTTCGAGCAGCGGGTGATGATTGATGTCGAGGCAGGCTCGCCCCCCGGTATCGCGGTGATCCCGCAACCCGGTCTGGCAGCCGATCTGGCCAAGCGCGGCAAGCTGACGGCGCTGCCCGCCGAGACAGCCGCATGGATCAAGGACAACTACGCCGCCGGCCAATCCTGGGTCGATCTGGCCACCTTCCCCGGCGCCGACGGGGCGAAGGCGCTTTACGGCCTGTTCTACAAGGTCGATGTGAAATCGCTGGTGTGGTATTCGCCGGAAAACTTTGCCGACGCAGGCTATGAAGTGCCCGCCACGATGGAAGAGCTGAAGGCGCTGACCGAGCAGATCGTGGCCGATGGTGGCACACCTTGGTGCATCGGGCTGGGCTCGGGCCCGGCCACCGGCTGGCCCGCGACCGACTGGGTCGAGGACATGATGCTGCGCACCAACACCCCCGCCGACTATGACGGCTGGGTGGCCAACACGCTGGCGTTCGATGATCCGAAAGTGATTGCGGCGATCGACGAATTCGGCTGGTTCGCGCGCACCGACGCTTTCGTGCAGGGCGGGGCAGGATCGGTCGGATCCACCGATTTCCGTGACAGCCCGAAGGGCCTGTTTGCCTCGCCACCGGGTTGCTACATGCACCGCCAGGCGTCGTTCATCCCGTCGTTCTTCCCGGAAGGCACGGTGGTCGGGCAAGACGCCGATTTCTTCTACTTCCCGGCCTATGCGGACAAGGATCTGGGCAAGCCGGTGCTGGGCGCGGGCACTTTGTTCGTGATCACTCAGGACAGCCCGGTGGCGCAGGCCTTCATGCAGTTCCTGCAAACCCCGCTGGCGCATGAGATCTGGATGGCGCAAACCGGGTTTCTCACGCCGCTCAAGAGCGTGAACACCGACGTTTACGGCGACCCGACGCTGCGCAAGATGGGCGACATCCTTTTGCAGGCTGACACTTTCCGGTTCGACGGCTCGGATCTGATGCCGGGTGCGATCGGGGCGGGCGTGTTCTGGACCGGCATGGTCGATTATGTCGGCGGCAAGGATGCAACCGCCGTGGCCGGTGATATCCAGAAGACCTGGGACACGTTGAAATAACCACGCCTTGACGAAGGGGCCGGTCCGCCACCGCGGTCCGGCCTGCCTGAGGCGGCCTTCAAGGGGGAATTCGGGTGCAACAGCTTGTCACGGCTTCGGCCACGATCGTGATCGGCGTGTTCGGCTGTGTCGGCTATTTCTTTGCCTCGAACCTGATCCTTGACGCGATTTTTCCGCCGCGCGGCCCCAACGCCGGGCGCAACATCAGCCGGGCTGCGGGCGTCCGGCCGTGGCTGTTTCTGGGCCCGGCGCTGATCCTGCTTTCGGTCTATCTGGTCTATCCGGTGTTCGTGTCGATCTGGCTGAGCCTGCGCGACAGCACCGGCGCCAGGTTCGTCGGTGCTGCCAACTACACCTGGTTGGTCAACGACGTGAAATTTCGCGAATCAATGGTCAACAACTTTCTCTGGCTGCTGTTCGTGCCCGCCGCCGCCACCTTTTTCGGCCTGATCGCGGCGGCGCTGACCGACCGCATCCGCTGGGGCAACCTGGCCAAGTCGATGATCTTCATGCCGATGGCGATTTCGTTCATCGGGGCGTCGGTGATCTGGAAGTTCATCTACGACTACCGCGGCGAGGGGCAGGCCGAAATCGGCCTGCTCAATGCCGTGGTCGAGTTTTTCGGTGGCACGGCGCAGACCTGGCTGACGCTGCCGTTCTGGAACAATTTCATGCTGATGGCGGTTCTGGTGTGGATCCAGACCGGCTTTGCCATGGTGATCCTGTCGGCGGCGCTGCGCGGCATCCCCGAGGAAACCATCGAGGCTGCGATTCTTGACGGGGCCTCGCCCTTGCAGATTTTCACCCGCATCAAGGTGCCGCAGATCTGGGGCACCATTGCGGTGGTGTGGACCACCATCACCATTCTGGTGCTGAAGGTGTTCGACATCGTGCTGGCGATGACCAACGGTCAGTGGGGCAGCCAGGTGCTGGCCAACCTGATGTTCGACTGGATGTTTCGCGGCAACGACACCGGCCGCGCCTCGGCGATTGCGCTGGTGATCATGCTGCTGGTGACGCCGATCATGGTGTGGAACATCCGCAATGCGCGGCGGGAGATGCGGTGATGGAAAATATCGCGGGAACCCGCTCGGGTCTGGTGTGGAGCGTCAATCTGGCGGTGCTGGCGCTGGTGCTCTTGTGGACCATCCCGACCTTCGGGCTGTTGGTCTCGAGCTTTCGCGACCGTGACCAGCTGACCACCTCGGGCTGGTGGCAGGCGATGTTCTCATCCGCCCAGAACATCGTCTTTCGCGCGGCCGCGGTCGAGACCCAGCGTCAGAACGGGGCGCAATGGGTGATCGCGGGGTCGGTGCTGGGGCCGGCGGGCGGCGAGGTGAAGGCCTGGGGGATCAGCTCGAAGGATCCCACCGCTTTCGCCCCCGGCGCGATGGCCACGATGGCCGACGGCAGCAGCGCCACGGTGGCGGTGGATGGGGCCTACCGGCTGAGTGCCGGGAAGGCGTTCGAGGGGCGCAGCCCGCGGCTGTTCGTGACCGCCGTAACCCCGCCGCGTTTCACCCTCGACAACTATCGCAAGGTGCTGTTCGCGCAAGGCCTGGGGCGGTCGTTTCTCAACACCATGACAGTCACCATACCGGCCACGGTGATTCCGATCCTGATTGCTGCCTTCGCGGCCTTTGCCCTGGCGTGGATGGAGTTTCCCGGCCGCGCCCTGATCATTGCCACGGTGGTCGGTCTTCTGGTGGTGCCGCTGCAACTGGCGCTGATTCCGCTGTTGAAGCTGCACAACCAGCTTGGCATCGGCAAGGAATACCTTGGCATCTGGCTGGCCCATTCCGGCTTTGGCCTGCCGCTGGCGATCTATCTTTTGCGCAACTACATGGTCGGCCTGCCGCGTGAGATCATCGAATCGGCTCGGGTTGACGGGGCCACCGATTTCCAGATCTTCGTCAGGATCGTGCTGCCGCTGTCGTTTCCGGCGCTGGCCTCGTTCGCGATCTTCCAGTTTCTCTGGACCTGGAACGACCTCTTGGTGGCGATCGTGTTCCTCGGCAACTCCGCCGATCAACTGGTGATGACCGGGGTGCTGAAGGAACTGCTGGGCTCCAAGGGGGGCGAGTGGGAAATTCTCGCGGCTTCGGCTTTCGTCTCGATCTCGGTGCCGCTGGTGGTGTTCTTTGCCATGCAGAAATACCTGGTGCGCGGGCTGCTGGCGGGTTCGGTGAAGTGATGGCGCTGGCAGGCAATCCCGGGTGGTGGCGTGGCGCGGTGATCTATCAGGTCTATCCCCGCAGCTTTCAGGACAGCAACGGCGACGGGGTGGGGGATCTGGCCGGGATCGTCGAGCGCCTGCCACATATCGCGAGCCTTGGGGCTGATGCGATCTGGATCAGCCCGTTCTTCCGCTCACCGATGAAGGATTTCGGCTACGACGTGTCGGACTACTGCGGAGTCGATCCGCTGTTCGGCAACCTCGCCGATTTCGATGCGGTGTTGGCGCGGGCGCATGATCTGGGCTTGCGGGTGATGATCGACCTCGTGCTGTCGCACACCTCTGATGCGCATCCATGGTTTTCGGAAAGCCGCGCCAGCCGCAGCAATCCCAAGGCCGACTGGTATGTCTGGGCGGACCCGAAGCCCGACGGCACGCCGCCCAACAACTGGCTGTCGGTGTTTGGCGGCTCAAGCTGGGCCTGGGACGGGCGGCGCGAGCAGTATTACCTGCACAACTTTCTGACCTCGCAGCCCGATCTCAACTTTCACTGTCAGCCGGTGCAGCAGGCGCTGCTGGACGTGGCCCGGTTCTGGCTGGCGCGCGGGGTCGATGGCTTTCGCCTTGATACGATCAACTTCTACTTTTCCGACAAATACTTGCGCGATAATCCTGCGCTGCCGCACGAGCTGCGCAACGACACCATCGCGCCGAGTGTCAACCCCTACAACCATCAGTTACATCTGTTTGACAAGAACCAGCCGGAAAACCTTGATTTCCTGCGCCAATTCCGCGCGGTGCTTGACTCTCACGGGGCCGTGGCGGTGGGCGAGATCGGCGACGCGCAACGCGGGCTGGAACTCATGGCCGAATACACGTCGGGCGGCGACAAGGTGCAGATGTGCTATCCGTTCGAGCTGCTGCAACCGGCCCGGCTGACGGCGCAGGGGCTGGTGGCGATCTTCGCGCGCATGGCGCGCGCCGCGCCCGACGCCTGGCCGTGCTGGGCGCTGTCGAACCACGACACCGTGCGTCACCTCACGCGCTGGGGCCTTTCCGATGAAGCAGCAAAGGCTTACACGACGCTGCTGATGTGCCTTTGCGGATCGGTCTGCCTTTATCAGGGCGAAGAGCTGGGCCTGCCCGAGGCCGAAATCGCTTTCGCCGATCTGCAAGACCCCTACGGCATTGCCTTCTGGCCCGAGTTCAAGGGCCGCGATGGTTGCCGCACCCCGATGGTGTGGCAGGCCGACAACGGGGCGGGCGGTTTCACCACCGCGGCTAAGCCCTGGCTGCCGGTGCCCGCGGCGCATCTTGGCCGCGCGGTGGCGGTGCAGGAGCAGAGCGCCGACTCGATGCTGGCGCATTATCGCCGGGCGCTGGCGCTGCGCATCACCCATCCCGTGCTGCGCAAGGGCGCGATCGAAGATTTGCGGGCGAGCGGCGATCTGGTGCAGTTTCTGCGGGTCGGGGACGAGACGCTGTCTTGCGCCTTCAATCTCGGCGACGGCACGGCGCAGACGGTTTTGCCGGAAGGGGATTGGACGGTGATAGCAGGCGTCGGCGCCAGCCAGCCGGGCGGGGCGGAACGGTGCCTGACACTCGGGCCCTGGCAGGCAAGCCTTGCGAAAAAGATCTGAGGGGGGGGACATGGCCGATCTGAGGCTGACGAATATCGAAAAGGCTTACGGCGACGTCAGGGTTCTGTCGGGCATCAACCTCGACATCAGGCAGGGCGAGCTGATCGTGTTCGTCGGCCCCTCGGGGTGTGGCAAATCGACACTGCTGCGGATGATCGCGGGGCTCGAGCGCATCACTGGCGGCGTTCTTGAAATCGACGGGACGGTGGTCAACGACGTGCCGCCCGCGCAGCGCGGCATTGCCATGGTGTTCCAGTCTTACGCACTTTATCCCCACATGACGGTGCGCGACAACATGGCGTTTGCCCTCAGGATCGCGCGCAAGAGCAAGGCCGAGATCGCGACGGCGGTGGAGAAGGCCGCGCGCATTCTGCAGATGACCGCGTTGCTCGACCGCCTGCCCAAAGAGCTTTCAGGCGGCCAGCGTCAGCGGGTCGCGATCGGGCGCGCCATCGTGCGCGACCCGAAGGTCTATCTGTTCGATGAACCGTTGTCGAACCTCGACGCGGCGCTGCGGGTGGCGACCCGGCTGGAAATTGCCCAGCTCAAGGAAAACATGCCCGACAGCACCATGATCTACGTCACCCACGATCAGGTCGAGGCGATGACGCTGGCCAGCCGGATCGTGGTGCTGGCGGGGGGCGGGATTGCGCAGGTTGGATCCCCACTGACGCTTTACGAGCGCCCCGAGACCGAGTTTGTGGCCCGGTTCATCGGCAGCCCGGCAATGAATCTGATGCCGGGCGTGGTGGTGGAAACGGGGGCCACAACGCTGGTGCGGCTGGACAACGGCGGGCTGGCGCGGGCGGCGATTGCCACCACGGCGGCCGATCTGGGCCTGAAGGTCAATCTCGGGGTGCGGCCCGAGGATTTGCTGGCGACGACCGGCGAGGCGCTGTTTGCGGGCGAGGTCGAAATCACCGAAAGTCTGGGCGAGGTGACGCTGCTTTACTTCAAGCGACAGGGTGAGGCGGCGCAGGTAGTGGCAAAACTGCCGGGAATTCACCCCGGCCTGCGTCACAAGGCGGTGAGCCTCGCCGCCGATCCGGCCAAGATCCATCTCTTCCATCAGGGCCGTTCGCTGCTTTATCGCTGAACCCGATTGACAGCTCTGGTGGCGCGGTTCAGACCTTGGCCAGCCGCGCCGTGGCGATCCGCGGTGCGGATTCTGCGGGAAAGGAAAGATCATGGCAAAGAGTCAGTTGCGTTCCAACAAGGAACCCAAGAAGCCCAAGAAAGACAAGGCCAAGCCCGCCGTCGTCGCGGGTGGCTCGTCGGCTACGCGGATTGCGGCGTCGCAAGACAAGGCCAAGGGCAGCAAGTAGCCAAAACCCGGCGGGCGCGGGCCGCTCGGGGGGCATCGAGCCCCCGCTCGCGTCCGCTGTCGCGCCCCGGTCCCCCAGGGTCGCGCTTTCCCTTGGCGGCGCGATCCGTGCGCTGTTGCACAAAACACGACGCGCAAGACACGAGGAGTGCCCATGCCCCCGACCGAGCCCGCGCGCTTTCGCCCGCGCCAGTATCCCGCGCCGCAGTTTCCGCCTGCCCGCGCGGCACGCTTCAGCCGCACTCCACCTGCGATCTTTCCGCCGATCCTGGGGTTGCTGGGGCTTGGGCTGGCGTTGCGTCAGGCCAGCGTGGCGCTCGATTTGCCGGTGGCGGTGGCCGAACTGGTGCTCGGCGCGACCACGGCGCTATGGCTGCTGGCGCTGTTTGCCTACGCCGTCAAGCTGGTGCGTCGCCCGGCGGTGGTGGACGAGGATCTGCGGGTGCTGCCGGGGCGCGCCGGGCTGGCGGCGGCGGGGCTGTCGATGATGCTGGTGGCAGCGGCGGCGGCGCCTTATGCGCCGGGGCTGGCCGGCTGGGTGCTTTATGGCGGGCTGGCACTGCAAACGGTGGTGGCGGGGCTGGTCATCCGGCAGCTGGTGGTGGGCCCGCCGGAATTGCGCGAAGTGACGCCGGTCTGGCATCTGAACTTTGTCAGCTTCATTGTCGGCGGACTGGCGGCGGTGCCGCTGGGGCTGACCGGGCTGGCGCAAGGGCTGCTGTGGGGCAGCATTCCGGTTGCGGCTGTGATCTGGGGCATCAGCTTGTGGCAACTGATCCGCCGGATTCCGCCCGCGCCGCTGCGCCCGCTCCTGGCGATTCATCTCAATCCGGCAGCGCTTTTCACCCTTGTCGCGACCGCGCTCGGGCACAGCGGGGTGGCGCTGGCATTTGCCGCCGTTGGCGCGCTGATCCTGCTTACCCTGGTAGCGGCTGCGCGTTGGCTGACAGTCGCGGGCTTCACCTCGTTCTGGGGGGCCTTCACCTTTCCGCTGGCCGCCTATGCGGCTGCGCTTTACGCCCTTGGGTTCGATACCACCGCCACCCTGGTGCTGATCGGGTGCCTCGCGATTGTGCCTTATGTGGCGTGGCGGGTGATGCAATCCTGGGCGGTCGGAGCGTTGGCCGCCAGGACCAACGCAGCCGAGGCGTGACGCGTTCTGGCTGGCGACGCAATCGCTGGCAAGATCGCGCGCGGTGCAGACCCCCGCTGTCTCTTGGAGGCCATGCGCAAGCGCGGGATTCGGGCTTGCCTTCGGTCGCCTGGCGTGAAACAGGAAACTGCCAAACGAACCCTCCCGCCGCACCGCATCAGGAGAACTCCCATGGAGATTCGCGAGGCTCTTACTTTCGACGACGTTCTGCTGGTTCCGGCGGCAAGCTCGGTGCTGCCGCTCGAGGCCGACACCGCGACGTTCGTGACCAGACTGATCCGGATGAACATCCCGCTGCTGTCATCGGCCATGGATACCGTAACCGAGGCACGGATGGCGATTGCCATGGCGCAGGCCGGCGGGATCGGGGTCATTCACCGCAATCTCGGGCTGGACGAGCAGGCGCGCGAGGTGCGCCGGGTCAAGCGGTTCGAAAGTGGGATCGTCTATGCCCCGATCACCCTGACCCCCGATCAGACCCTGGCCGACGCGAAGGCGATGCAGGAGCGCTACAACGTCAGCGGCTTTCCGGTGGTCGATGCCGACGGGCGTTTGCTGGGGATCGTGACCAACCGCGACATGCGTTTTGCCTCGGATGATCGCACCCCGGTGCGGGTGATGATGACGGCGGAAAACCTGGCCGTGCTGCACGAGCCCGCCGACCGCGACGCCGCGATCAGCCTGATGAAGGCGCGCCGGATCGAGAAGCTGCTGGTGACCGATGGCGCGGGCAAGCTGACCGGCCTGTTGACGCTGAAGGATACCGAGCAGTCGGTGCTGAACCCGCATGCCTGCAAGGACGCGATGGGGCGGCTGCGGGTGGCGGCGGCCTCGACGGTGGGCGATGCGGGGTTTGAGCGCAGTCAGGCGCTGATCGAGGCCGGGGTCGATATGGTGGTGATCGACACCGCCCACGGCCATTCCGAAGGGGTGGCGCGGGCGGTCGAGCGCATCAAGCGGCTCTCGAACGCGGTGCAGGTGGTGGCGGGAAATGTGGCCACGGCCGAGGCCACCCGGGCCCTGATCGACGCCGGGGCCGATGCGGTCAAGGTCGGAATCGGGCCAGGCTCGATCTGCACCACGCGGATCGTAGCCGGGGTCGGGGTGCCGCAACTGACCGCGATCATGGATGCGGCCCGGGCGGCGGGCGACATTCCTGTGATCGCCGACGGCGGCATCAAGTATTCCGGCGATTTTGCCAAGGCGATTGCGGCCGGGGCAAGCTGCGCGATGGTAGGCAGCGCGATTGCCGGCACCGACGAGTCGCCCGGCGAGGTGATCCTCTATCAGGGCCGCAGTTTCAAATCCTACCGCGGCATGGGGTCCTTGGGCGCGATGGCGCGCGGCTCGGCCGACCGCTATTTTCAGAAAGATGCGGCCGGCGACAAGCTGGTGCCCGAGGGGATAGAGGGTCAGGTGCCCTACAAGGGCTCGGCGCAGGCGGTGGTGCATCAACTGGTGGGCGGCTTGCGCGCCGCCATGGGCTACACCGGCAACCGCACCATCGCCGAGATGCGCGCCAACTGCCGCTTCGTGCGCATCACCGGCGCGGGACTCAGGGAAAGCCATGTCCACGACGTGCAGATCACCCGCGAAAGCCCGAACTACCGGCTGATGTGAGGGCGGTGGATGGGCCGGGTCGGCCATGATGGGAACGGCGTTCGCACCTTCGTTTCTTGCCGGATTTGGTTTAGACCAAATCAGACCGCGCCTGCCTGCCCCCCCCCGGCAGGCGCGTAACCGCGCCCATCCACGCCGGCGCGGCCTGATTTCCAACATTTGTGCCAAGCCCGACCCGCGTTTGCCCTGCGGCCTTGCGGCCTTCAGGCAAGGGAGCGGGCGGCCTTGCAAGGCTGGGCCGCTGGTCCGGTCCCGGAGCCCGGATACCCGGGGTCCGATACAGGGGCGATCATGGGTTGTGAGGTTCCCATCACCTCTCATCCTGCGCTGTTCCCCGCGGCCCGTCACACCCCGCCGGGGCACGCCGGACCTGCCGAGGCCACGGCGGACGTGGTGTCGCGTCAGGCGAAATGATTTAATGGCAATGAGTTGTATGTCAAAGCTGAGAATTCCCATCAAGGCAGTCCGATGACCCCCGGCGCGCGGCTGTCGGCCGCAATCGCCGTGCTCGACCGGGTGCTGGCCGGCGCGCCCGCCGAGCAGGCGCTGACCAACTGGGCGCGCGCCAGCCGGTTTGCCGGGTCGGGCGACCGTGTTGTGATTCGCGATCTGGTGTTTGGCGCGCTCCGCTGTCGGCGCTCGTTTGCTGCGCTTGGTGGGGCACCAACCGGGCGCGGGCTGATCCTCGGGGGGCTGCGCGACGGCGGGGGCGAAGCCGCGGCGCTGTTTACCGGCGAGGGTCATGCCCCGCTGCCGCTGACTGGGGCGGAAGCGGCAGCCCCGCCCGATCTGCCCGAACTGGTGGCGCTGGATTGCCCCGACTGGCTGGCCGCGCCCCTGCGCGCCAGCCTCGGGCCGGACTTTACCCCGGTGATGGCGGCGCTGCGCCAGCGCGCGTCGGTGTTTCTGCGGGTCAATACCGCGCGCCTCACGCGGGCTGAGGCGCTGGTCGCGCTGGCCGCCGAAGGGATCGCGGCCAGGTCCCATCCCTTGGCCGACACCGCGTTGGAAGTCACAGAAAACGCACGCAGAATTCATCTGAGCCGCTGCTACCTCGACGGTCTGGTTGAGCTTCAGGATGTGGCCTCGCAAGCAGTGGTGCAGGCGCTGCCGATGGCCCCCGGCATGCGGGTGCTGGATTATTGCGCGGGCGGCGGGGGCAAGACCCTGGCGCTGGCGGCACGCGGTGGTCTGCGGCTGTTCGCCCATGACGCCGATCCGCGCCGGATGCGCGATCTGCCTGCCCGCGCGGCCCGGGCCGGGGTGCAGGTGCGCCTGACCGACACCGTTGCGGCCCGGCGCAACGCCCCCTATGATCTGGTGCTGGTCGATGCGCCCTGTTCCGGCTCGGGCAGTTGGCGGCGCGCGCCGGAAGGAAAGTGGACGCTCGACGCGGATCGGCTGGCGGCGCTTGGGGCCACGCAGGCAGCGATTCTTGATGCGGCGGCCCCTCTGGTGGCCAGCCGCGGGCGGCTGGCCTATGTCACCTGCTCGCTGCTCGACGCCGAAAACGGCGCCCAGATCGCAGCGTTTCTAGCGCGCAGCGCGGGCTGGCAACGCCTGTCGTCGCGCCGCCTGACGCCGCTGGATGGCGGGGACGGCTTCTTTCTTGCAATCCTAGGAAGAAATACCTAGCATTTCAAGCAATCGGGGGGTGCAATTCGGGCTCGGTTAAGCGTCGGTTAACGCTTTTCGTTGCCTATGAGCCTGGAGCCAGCGCGAACGGACGCGAAACATGGTCATTTCGGTCAGCCATCGCCCCGATCTGGTGGGGACAGCGCGGAGCCTTTCGCCGCGGGTCTGGCCGCTGCTGGCGGTGGCGATGGGCTGCGTCACGGCTGGCCTGTTAGCGCCTGACGCGCAGGTGAAACTGGCGGCGGCGGTGGCGGGGGTTACGTTTGCGGCGCTGGTGATCGTGATTCGCGGGGTGGTGGCGGTGGCCACTTGGCGCGAGCGGCGGCTGGAGCGGCGGCTTGGCAAGATCATGGGGCAGGACGCGGCGCCGTGCTTTACCACCGATGAGGTCGGGCAGATCGGGTTCCAGAATCAAGCTGCCGTCGCGCGCTTTGGCGACCACGACGGCGGCACCCTGATCGCGGCACTGCGCAGCCATTTTGCCAGCCCCGGCTCGGTGCTCTATCGGTTGCAGAACCGTGCCCTTAACCTTGGCGCCGCGCGCGAGGATGTGGTGACCCGGCAGGGCCATACCCGGTTGGCGGTGCACCGGATCGCGCCGACGCGGTTTTTGTGGCGGCTCGAGGAATTTCAGGACCGCAGCGGGGCCGGGCGTGGGGCCGAAAGCCTAAGCCTGCCAATGCTGGTGGCCAACAAGGCCGGGGTGGTGCTGTTTGCCAATGAGGCCATGCGGCGGCTTCTCGGGGGGCGGCCCAAGCGGCTGGACCGGGTGTTTGCGACCCAGACCCTGCGCTCGGGCGAAGAAATCGAGGTGGCGGCGGTCGATGGCCCGGTGCGCGCCCTGCTGGCCGAAGTCGAGGGCGCGGGCGAGCGGCGCGAGATCTATCTGATGCCGGTGCCGGCCCAGCAAGGTGCCGACCGCAACCACACGGATTTCGAACATGTGCCGGTCGCGCTGATCAAGTTCAACGGTGACGGCGGGCTGCGGACGGCCAACGGTGCGGCGCGCGAGCTGCTGGGGCTTGCGGTCGAGGAAAGCGTAGGTTTTGGCGATCTGTTCGAGGGGCTGGGGCGCGCGGTCGGCGACTGGCTGGGCGACATCGTGACCGAACGAACGACTGCCGGGTCCGAGGTGCTGCGGTTGCGGCGGGGTCGGCAGGATGCCTATTTCCAGATTGCCCTGCGCCGGATCGTCGAGGCGGGGCGGCCCGGTGTGCTGGCGGTGCTGCACGACGCAACCGCGCTGAAAACTCTTGAAGCGCAGTTTGTCCAAAGCCAGAAAATGGAGGCGATAGGACAGCTTGCGGGCGGGGTCGCGCATGACTTCAACAATCTTCTGACGGCGATTTCGGGCCATTGCGATCTGTTGCTGCTGCGCCACGACCGCTCCGACCCGGACTATGCCGACCTGGTGCAGGTGCATCAGAACGCCAATCGCGCCGCCAGTCTGGTGGGGCAGTTGCTGGCCTTTTCCCGCAAGCAGACCCTGAAGCCCGAGCGCCTTGACCTGCAAGAGGTGCTGTCGGATCTGACCCATCTGCTGAACCGCCTGGTCGGCGAAAAGGTCAGCTTGCGGCTGACCCATGCCCCTGCCCTTGGGGCGATCCGCGCCGACAAGCGCCAGTTGGAGCAGGTGGTGATGAATCTGGTGGTCAACGCCCGCGATGCCATGAGCGAAGGGGGCACGATCCGGATCGAGACCGAGGCCTTGACGCTGCACGAAGACCTGCGGCGCGACCGGGCGGTGGTGCCCAGGGGCGACTATGCCGTGATTCGGGTGCTGGACACCGGTTGTGGGATTGCGCCCGATCAGTTGCCAAAGGTGTTCGAGCCGTTTTTCACCACCAAACGTCCGGGCGAAGGCACCGGATTGGGCTTGTCCACCGCTTACGGCATCGTCAAGCAATCCGGTGGATTCATTTTTGTCGATAGCGAACCCGATCTCGGCACCGTGTTTCATCTCTATTTCCCGATCAACGAGGCGCGCGACGAGCGGGCGGTGCCGGTCGCGGTCGCGCGGCCCAAACCGCTGTTGCGGCAAGGAGAAGGGGTGGTGCTGCTGGTCGAGGACGAGGCCCCGGTGCGGGCCTTCGCCTCGCGCGCGCTCCGGATGCGGGGCTACACTGTGCTCGAGGCCGACAGTGCCGAGCAGGCGCTCAAGACCCTCGAAGACCCGGCCTTGCATGTCGATATTTTTGTGACCGATGTCGTGATGCCGGGATTGGACGGCCCAAGCTGGGTGCGCAAGGCGCGGGAAAGCCGCCCCGAGGTGCGGGTGATCTTCGTCTCGGGCTACGCCGAAGAGTGTCTGTCGGATCAACAGGCGCGCATCCCGAATTCGGTGTTTCTGCCCAAGCCGTTTTCGCTGACCGACCTTACCGAAACCGTGCAGGGTCAGTTGCACTGAGGCGGCACTGTGCCACCTGTCGCCGGTTTGCAATGCCGGTGCAGCATTGACCTGCCCGCAGCGCTCTGGCAGACCCGGTTGCGCAAGAGGGGCGCTACCGATGAACCTGTTTGACGATATCCGCAACCTGGTGGTTGCGGCGATTTCAGAGATGACCACGGCCGGCGAATTGCCGCCGGGGCTGGACCTGACGGCGGTTGCGGTCGAGCCGCCGCGCGACGGCGCGCACGGCGACATGGCCACCAATGCCGCGATGGTGCTGGCCAAACCGGCGTCGCTGCCTCCGCGTGTGATCGCCGAGGCGCTGGCGAAACGGCTGGCGGCCGACCCGCGGATTGCCGAGGTTGGCGTGGCGGGGCCGGGGTTCTTGAACCTGCGGCTGCGGCCCGCCGTCTGGCAGGGTCTGGTCGGTGCCGTTCTGGCCGAGGGGGCCGATTACGGCCGCGCCCGCCTTGGCGCCGGGCGGCGGGTGAATGTCGAGTTCGTGTCGGCCAACCCGACCGGGCCGATGCATGTGGGCCACGTGCGCGGCGCGGTGTTCGGGGACGCGCTGGCGCGTCTCTTGGCCTTTGCCGGCTGGGAGGTGACGCGCGAATACTACATCAACGACGGCGGTGGCCAGGTCGATGTGCTGGCCCGCTCGGCCTATGAGCGTTACCGCGAGGCCAACGGCCTGAACCCCGAAATCCGCGAGGGGCTTTATCCCGGCGATTACCTGATCCCGGTCGGCGAGGCGCTGAAGGCGAAGTATGGCGGCAGCCTGCTGGGGCGGCCCGAGGCCGAGTGGCTGGCCGATCTGCGCGCGTTCTCGACCGAGATGATGCTGACGATGATCCGCGCCGACCTCGCGGCCCTTGGCGTGACGATGGACGTCTATTCCAGCGAAAAGGCGCTTTACGGCACCGGCCGGATCGAGGCTGCGCTTGCCAGGCTGCGTGAGCTGGGGCTGATCTACGAAGGTGTGCTGGAGCCACCGAAAGGCAAGACCCTGGAAGATTGGGAGCCGCGCCAGCAGACCCTGTTTCGCAGCACGGCTTACGGCGATGACGTTGACCGCCCGGTGCTAAAATCCGACGGAAGCTGGACCTATTTTGCGCCCGACATCGCCTATCACTACGACAAGGTGCAGCGCGGCTTTGACGTGCTGATCGACATCCTGGGGGCCGATCACGGCGGCTACGTCAAGCGCATGAAGGCCGCCGTGGCGGCGCTGTCGGGCGGGCGGGTGCCGCTCGAGATCAAGCTGATCCAGTTGGTCAAGCTGTGGAAAAACGGCGAGCCGTTCAAGATGAGCAAGCGCGCCGGCACCTTTGTGACCCTGCGCGATGTGGTCGATCAGGTCGGGGCCGACGTTACCCGCTTCGTGATGCTGACGCGCAAGAACGATGCGGCGCTGGACTTCGATTTCGCGCGGGTGCTGGAGCAGTCGAAAGACAACCCGGTGTTCTACGTCCAATACGCCAATGCCCGGATCAATTCGGTGCTGCGCAAGGCGCGTGAGGCCGGGGTGGCGGTCGATGACGCAGCGCTGGCGAGGGCCGATCTTGACCAGCTTGATCACGCGGCCGAGCTGGCGCTGGCGAAAAAGCTGGCCGAATGGCCGCGGCTGGTGGAAATCGCCGCGCGCGGCTTCGAGCCGCACCGGGTGGCCTTCTACCTTTATGAGCTGGCCTCCGAGCTGCATGGGCTGTGGAACCGCGGCAATGAGGAGGCCGGCTTGCGTTTCGTGCAGGATGATTTGGTCACAACGGCGGCAAAAATCGCGCTGGCCCGCGCCGCGGGCGTTGTGATTTGTGCAGGTCTTGCTATCCTTGGCGTCACGCCGGTCGAGGAAATGCGCTGACTGACAAGCGCCCCACCGGCCTGGAACAGGCAAGACAGCGCGGGGTCCGATCGCCCCGGGCAGTGGGGCAGAGCATGGCAGACGTGGACTATGAGAGTTTCGCCGCTGAGGCGGGCGCATCCGGCGGCGCGCGGCGCACCTTGGGTTGGGTCAACCTGGCCGGGGCGCTGATCTCGGTGGCGCTGATCCTGGGGCTGGGGCTCTGGGGCTACCGGCTGGCGGTGCGCGACGTGATGGGGATTCCGGTGGTGCGCGCACTGGCCGGGCCGATGCGGGTGGCTCCGGCAATCCCGGGGGGCGAAGTGGCGGCGCATCAGGGGCTGGCGGTCAACGCGGTGGCGGCAACCGGCGTGGCCTCGGCCCCGGCCGAGCGCCTGGTTCTGGCCCCGCGTCCGGTCGATCTGGCCGCTGACGATGCGCCGGGTCTGGCAGCAACCGCGCCGGTGATGATCGAGGCCGGTGCCGCCGCCGCCGTCGCGGTGGCCAAGCTGGTCTCGGCCCCGGTCGCGGGCGCTGCCGATACCCCGGCGCTGGCCGCTGCGGGCGCGCCAGAGGGTGCCCCCGAGCTGGAACCGGCTGCCCTCGCCGCGCCGCCGAATGGGCTGGAGCGCTCGCCGCGACCGCAGGCGCGCCCGGCCGCGCTGCCCGTGATGGCGGCTGACGGTGCGGCGGTGGTGCCCGAGATTGACGCCGCCACCCTGGCGGTCGGCACCAGGCTGGTGCAGCTTGGGGCGTTCGATGACCCCGCTGGCGCGCGCACCGAATGGGACAAGCTGGCGCAGCAGTTTGGCGAGTTGATGGCGGACAAATCACGGGTGGTGCAGGCGGCGCAGAGCGGCGGGATCACCTTTTACCGGCTGCGCGCCCATGGCTTTGCCGATGAATACGATGCCCGCCGGTTCTGTTCGGCGCTGCTGGCGGAAAATGCGGCCTGCATCCCGGTCGCAGTGCGATGAGCCAAGGCGTCGGCGCGGCGATTTTCGGCTGTGCCGGCCCGACCCTCGGCCGCAGCGAGGCGGCGTTCTTTCGCGACGCGGATCCGTTCGGCTTTATCCTGTTTGCCCGCAACGTGGCGGACCCCGATCAACTGCGCCGTCTGACCGGTGATCTGCGCGCCGCCGTGGGCTGGCAGGCCCCGGTGCTGGTCGATCAGGAAGGCGGGCGGGTGCAACGCCTGCGCGCGCCCCATTGGCGCGAGTGGTCGGCCCCGCTGGATCAGGTGAAAGGGCTGGGGTTGCAGGCCGCCGCCCGCGCGCTGTGGCTGCGCTACCGCGTCATATCCTATGAATTGCAGGCGGTTGGCATTGACGCCAACTGCGCGCCTTGCGTCGATGTGGCGACGGCGCAGACCCATCCCTTCCTGCGGAACCGCTGCTACGGCGACGACCCGGCCACCGTGGCGCTGCTGGCGCGGGCGGTGGTGGCGGCGCATCTGGCGGGCGGGGTGCTGCCGGTGATCAAGCACGTTCCCGGCCACGGGCGCGCGGTGGCCGACAGTCACCTTTGCGCGCCGATGGTCAGCGCCGATGCGGCGACCCTTGAGGCAAGCGATTTTCAGGCCTTCCGCACCCTGGTGCAGGCCACCCACCCGCCTATCGCGATGACCGCCCACGTCATCTACGGCGCGATTGATCCGGCCGAGCCTGCCACCACCTCGCGCGCCATGATCAAGATCATTCGCACCTCGATCGGCTTTGACGGGTTGCTGGTCAGCGACGATCTGTCGATGCAGGCGCTGGCGGGCGGGATTGGTGCGCGGGCGGCGCGGGCCCGGGCGGCGGGCTGCGATATTGCTCTGCATTGCAACGGCGATCTGGCCGAGATGCAGGCAGTTGTTGCAGCGGCGGGCGGGATGGACCCGGCCTGCCGCGCGCGCGCGCAAGCGGCGCTGGCCGCGCGTGGCACCCCCACGGCGGTTGACATCGCGGCCCTCATGGCCGAGTTATCAGGCTTGCAAGGCGGGCAGGGGCATGGCTGACGACTGGACCATGGGCGAGGGGCCGGCCGGGGTTGGCGACCGGCTGGCAGCCGAGGCGCTGATCGTCGATGTCGATGGCTTCGAGGGCCCGCTTGACCTGCTGTTGATGCTGTCGCGTAACCAGAAGGTCGATCTGCGCCTCATTTCGGTGCTGCAACTGGCCGAGCAATATCTGCGCTTCGTTGATCGCGCCAAGGCGCTGCGGCTGGAGCTGGCGGCGGATTATCTGGTGATGGCGGCGTGGCTGGCCTATCTCAAGTCGCGTCTGCTGCTGCCACCCGATCCCGGCGAGCAAGGCCCCTCGGCGGATGATCTGGCGGGGCATCTGGCGTTTCAGCTTGCACGTCTGGCGGCCATGCGCGAGGCGGCGGCACGGTTGATGGCGCGCGATCAGTTGGGGCGTGATGTCTTTGCCCGCGGCCTGCCACAGGATGTGACCCGCCGCCGCCGCATCAGCTACGACGCCAGCCTGCTTGATCTGATGCGCGCCTATGCCCGGATGCGCACCCGCGACGAGTTTCGCCCCTTCGTGCTTGATCGCCACGACATCTACACCATGGAACAGGCGCTGGAGCGGATGCGCGGTCTGATCGGCTCGGGCCCCGACTGGGTTGATCTGATGCGCTACCTGCCCGAGGGCTGGCAGATCTTGCCCGCGCGGCGACGCTCGGCCACCGCCGCCCATTTTGCTGCGATGCTGGAGTTGGCCAAGCGCGGTCAGGTCGAGATGCGCCAAGCGGAGGTTTTTGCGCCGATCCAGCTGCGGCGCAAGGAGGGGCCATGACCGAGCCGATCGAACTGAGCCTGTTCGATGCCCCGCCGCTGGCCGAGCAGGAACGCATGATCGAGGCGATGCTGTTTGCCAGCGCCGCGCCGCTGACGCTGGCCGCCCTTGCCGCCCGGATGCCGCAGGGCTGCGATCCGGCCGAAGCGCTGGCCAGCCTGCGCCGCCGCTATGACGGGCGCGGGGTCAATCTGGTGCGGGTCGGCGACGGCCATGCCTTTCGCACCGCTCCCGATCTCGGCGCGATGATGCAGATTGAGACCGTCGAGACCCGCAAGCTGAGCCGCGCCGCGATCGAGACGCTGGCGATCATCGCCTATCACCAGCCGGTAACCCGCGCCGAGATCGAAGAAATTCGCGGTGTGGCGGTGTCGCGCGGCACCGTGGACCAGCTCCTGGAACTCGACTGGATCAGGTTTGGCCGCCGCCGGATGACGCCGGGGCGGCCGGTGACATTTGTTGTCACCGAAGCCTTTCTCGATCATTTCGGGCTGGAATCGGCCCGCGACCTGCCAGGGATCAAGGACTTGCGCGCCGCCGGGCTGCTCGACAACCGCCCGGCCCCCGGTTTGGGTGCGCCCGGCGACGAGGACGATGGCGATGGTGCCACCGGCCAGAGCAAACTGTTTGAGGAGTAAGCGATGGATCCGAGCCGTATCATCACGATGGTCATCAACCTCATCCTGCGCAAGGGACTCAGCAAGGGCATCGACTACGCCGCGCGACGCGGCAAGGACCCGGCCGCGATGACGCCCGAGGAACACGCCCAGGCCAAGTCCGCCCGCGCTCTGGCCAAGCGTGCGCAACAAGCGGCCAACCTGGCGCGCAAGTTGGGGCGGTGAGGACGACGCGCGGTTTCCCGAGAAAGCCGAACCGGCCGCTCGTCACTCCCTATCGGTCGTTTCTCGCTGGCGCCCGCGAAGACGGACCGCCAGGGACGGATGAGCGCGCCCCGGTCGCGTCATGCCAACGGCCCGAAAGATAGGTCTCTCGCGGGTCGCCCCCGCTGGTTCGCTTGCGGACCGGCATGCGCCCGCCCGCCCGTCACGCCGGAGGCGTGCCTTCGGCACGACGCGGGCGCATACGCGCCAACCCGGGCGGTTGCATGACGGCAAGGGGACGAGTCTTTTTCAGGAACCGCTGGTATCAGATCAAAGGCAAACCGCCCTAGCGAAAATGCTTGCTCAGCTTCAACCCCTGGCCCTGATAGTTCGAGGCAATGCCTGCACCGTAAAGGCTTTGCGGGCGCGCGGTCATGCGCTCGTAAACCAGCCGCCCGACCACCTGGCCATGCTCCAGCACGAATGGGGCTTCATGGCAGCGCACTTCCAGCACCCCACGTGACCCCGCCCCTCCCGCCGCGCTGTGGCCAAAGCCGGGGTCGAAGAAGCCGGCGTAGTGCACCCGGAACTCGCCCACCATGGCCAGGTAGGGGGCCATCTCGGCGGCGTAGTCGGGCGGGATCGTCACCGCCTCGCGGCTGACCAGGATGTAGAAGGCCCCGGGGTCAAGGATGATGCGCCCGGCCTGGGTGTGCACCTCGTCCCAGAACTCTGCTGCCGGATAATGCGCCATCCGGTCAAGGTCGATCACCCCGGTCTGCGGCTTGGCGCGGTAGCCGACCAGATCGCCCGCCGCCGGACGCAGATCGACCGAAAAGCCAAGGCCCCCCGCGATCAACGCCTCGCCCGACACCAACCGCTCTTGGGCGTGCAGGGCGGCCAGCGCCTGATCGTCGAGCACCGCCTGATCGCGCCGCAACCGGATCTGATTGAGCCGCATCCCGGGCCGCACCAGCACCGAAAAGCTGTTGGGGCAAACCTCTGCCCACAACGGGCCGTGGTAACCATCGGGAATCCGGTCGAATTCCACCCCGCCATCGGTAATGGTGCGGGTCAGGATGTCAAGCCGCCCGGTCGAGGATTTGGCGTTGGCGACCGCCGTGATCCCGGCTGGCAGCGCCAGCGCTTCCAGCAGCGGGATTACATAGACACAGCCCTTTTCCAGCACCGCGCCGGGGGCGAGGTCGATCCGATGCATCTCGAATTCGGCCAGCCGTTCGGCCACCGATCGCCCTTGGCCGGCCAGAAACGAGGCCCGCACCCGGTAGGCCACCACCCCCAGCCGCAGGTCCAGACTGGCGGGTTGCACCTGCGCGGGCAACACGGCGGGGCTGGCGGAAATTGCGCCGGCGGCGATCAACGCCCGCAGTTCCTGTGATGGCAGCACACCCTTTGCACTCATCGCCTTGCCCCGGCTCGGTGAAAAACAGACCGCCCGCGCTCTGCTGCCAGAGGCGGGCGGTTTGATATGGTCGGGCCGGAGAGATTTGAACTCTCGACCTTCCGCCCCCCAGACGGACGCGCTAACCAGGCTGCGCCACGGCCCGACACGCGCCGATACATAGCAATATTCCGGGCCGGGGCAAGCCCGAATGCGCAACGGGTCAGGCTCAACTGCGGGCGGTATCGTCGGCCTTGGCCAGGCGCGTGCGCAGGGCCAGCAGGCGGGCGTGCAGGGGCGGCAGGCGGCCGAGGTGGGGGGCTGCCAACTGCGACGCGGAAAGGCGGCGCAGAACGGCGGGTAGCCAGATTTCGGTCGCGGGCTCGGCAGGGGCGGCGGCGTCGGATGGCACAGCCGAAGGAGGGGCGCCCGCGGCAGGGGGGGAAATGGGCGCGAAAAGGTCGGGCTGCGCGGCGCGTTCTGGCCCGGCTGCGACGCCTGGCGCGGGGTGGTCGGCCACGGCGAGCGGCAGGTGCAAAGCCACATCGGCACCAGGCGGCGGCGCGGGCTCGGCCGTCACCACGGTCGGCTGCGGTGGTGCGGCAGGGGCGGCGATCGGTGGTGCAACCGCGGCCGACCCGACATGGCGCGGCCCTGGCAGCACGGTTGCGGCAGACGGCGCGGCAGTAGTCTCGGCCTCGGGCCCGTCCTCAACCACCGCAAAGGCGGCATCCAGCGTCGCCGCATCAGGCTCGGCCAGGCTTGCCACATGGCGCACACCCTGTTCGCGCAGAATCTTCTGCACCCCGCGGATCGTCATGCCTTCGCCGTGCAGCAAGCGCCGGATGCCCGCCAGCAACGCCACATCGGCGGGGCGATAGTAGCGCCGCCCGCCCGCCCGCTTGACCGGCTTGATCTGGGGAAAACGGCTTTCCCAAAACCGCAGCACATGCGCGGGGGTATCGAGCAGGACGGCGGCTTCGCTGATGGTGCGAAAAGCGGCCTCCGATTTTTCCACCCGCTTGCCCCCGCTCAGCGTTTCTTGCCAGCCGCAACCCGCTCCTTCATCAGATGCGAGGGGCGGAAGGTCATCACCCGACGCGGACTGATCGGCACTTCGTCGCCGGTCTTGGGGTTACGCCCGATCCGCGCCGATTTGTCGCGCACCGAAAAGGTGCCGAACGACGAGATTTTCACCGCTTCGCCGTCCACCAGCGCGTCCGACATGTGCTGCAGCACGCTTTCGACGAGTTGTGCGGAATCATTGCGCGACAAACCGACTTCGCGAAATACCGCTTCGCTCAAATCCATCCGCGTCAAGGTCTTGTCACTCACTATCGTCCCCCCGGTTTTTTCTTCAGGATGAGCGGTTTGAATTTCCGAGTCAATATCAACCACTTGGCGCCCGGCCTGAATCGGCGTGCCAGCGGCGATTGCGCTACCAGCGCAGCACCACCGCGCCCCAGGTCAGGCCACCGCCGATCGCCTCGGTCACGATCAGATCGCCTTGCTTGATCTGGCCGCGGTCGCGCCCGACCGAAAGCGCCAGCGGAATCGAGGCCGCCGAGGTGTTGCCATGGTCCGGTAGCGTCAGCACCACCCGCTCCATCGGCACCTGCATGCGCAGCGCAGTGGCCGCGATGATGCGCAGATTGGCCTGGTGCGGCACGATCCAATCGACATCACCATGGGTCAGACCCGCCTTTTCCAACGCCGTATCAGCGGTTTGCACCAGCTTTTCAATGGCATGGCGAAACACCTCGCGGCCCCGCATGCGCAGATGGCCAATGGTGCCGGTCGAGGCCCCGCCATCGACATAGAGCAGATCCTTGAAGCGCCCGTCGGAATTGAGATCGGTGGCAAGGATGCCGCGATCCGCTGCCGTTCCCTGACCCTCGCTCGCCTCCACGATCAGCGCGCCCGCGCCGTCACCGAACAGCACGCACGTGCCCCGGTCGGTCCAGTCCATCAGGCGGCTGAAGGTCTCGGCCCCGATCACCATCACCCGCTTGGCCTGCCCCGACAGAATCAGGGCATTGGCATTGGCCAGCGCAAAGATGAACCCGGCGCAGACCGCCTGCACATCGAAAGCAAAGCCGCGCGTCATGCCGATCCGGGCCTGCACCATGGTGGCGGCCGACGGGAAGGTCAGATCGGCGGTCGAGGTCGCAAGGACGATGGCATCGAGATCATTGGCCGCCAGCCCCGAATCCGCCAGCGCCGCCAGCGCCGCCTCGGTGGCAAGGTCCGAGGTGGTCTGACCCGCTGCCGCCAACCGCCGCCGCTCGATCCCCGAGCGCGAGCGGATCCACTCGTCGCTGGTCTCGAGCGATTTTTCAAATTCGGTGTTCTCGACCACCCGCTCGGGCAAATAGTGCCCGACACCCCTGACCACCGCGCGAATTGTCATTCGGAAATACCGTTGTTCAAACCACCACCTGCCGGTTCGGCAGAAACCGCATCCTGCCCCGCCCGCATTGCGGATGCAAGCCGCGCCGACAGGCGTTCGTGAAAGCCGGATTTCGCGAGCTTTGCGGCCAGAGCGATGGCGGCAGCAACGCCGGTGGCGTCGGCGGCCCCGTGCGATTTTACCACAATGCCGTTCAGCCCCAGAAACACCCCGCCATTCTGGCGCCTGGTATCAATGCGGACCTGCAAGCGTTTCAACGAGGCCAGCGCCAGCAGGGCAGCAATTCTGGAAAGAAGCGTGGCGTTGAAGGCCTCGCGCATGAATTCGGCAATCAGCTTGGCGGTACCCTCACCGGTTTTCAGCGCGATGTTACCGGTAAAACCATCGGTCACGATCACATCGACGCGGTTGCTGGGAATATCGCCGCCCTCGACGAAACCGACATAATCGAAACCGCCGGCCTCGGCCGCCGCCGCCATCTGGTCATGCGCCAGTTTCAGTTCGGCGCGGCCCTTGTGTTCCTCGGTGCCGACGTTCAGCAGGCCGACACGCGGACGCTCCAGCGACAGCCCGTTGCGGGCATAGGACGCCCCCATGGTGGCATATTGCACGAAATCCTGCGCCTCGGCCTTGATGTCGGCGCCGACGTCGAGCATCAGGTTGAAGCCGCCGGGGTTGCGCGAGGGCCACAGGCAGCAGATCGCCGGGCGGTTGACGCCGGGCAGTTTGCGCAGCCGAAGCATCGCCACCGCCATCAGCGCGCCGGTATTGCCACACGAAACCGCCGCTGCCGTCTCACCGTCCTTGACGCAATCAATGCACGACCACATCGAGGTGCCCGCGCCGTGGCGCATCACCTGGCTGGGCTTGTCGGTCATCGTCACCACGCGCGGGGCATGGCGGATGGCGCAGCGCCCCGCCAGCCCGGCGTGATGGCTGATCAGCGCTCCGAGTTCGGTCGCGTCGCCGTGCAGGATGATCGCAAGATCGGGGTTTCGCGCGGTGGCGTCGGCGACGCCGGCCACCACTTCAGCCGGCCCGTGATCGCCGCCCATTGCATCGACCGAAATGACGATCCGCTGCCCGCCCGGTGTCGGTGCTATGGTTGCGTTCGTCATCGGGCGCCGCGCAATCGGGCGCGGCTTACGCCGCGTCCTCGTCGATATCGACTGCCTTGGCAACCGCCACGACTTCGCGGGCGTCATAGTGGCCGCACGAGGGGCAGACGTGATGCGGACGCTTCAACTCGCCGCAATTCGGGCATTCGCCCGGGTTGGATGCCACCAGCGCATCATGGGCGCGGCGCATGTTGCGCTTGGAACTGGTGACTCGGTTCTGCGGGACAGCCATGTCTCAACCTCGGGGTATAAAGGGGCAAGCCCCTGATTTTGTGACCAGATCAGCAAGAAATGCGAAACCTGCGCGACTGCGACCGGCACTTGGGATGAGGCGCGGAACATAGTTGGATTCTGGCCGGGCGCAAGTGTTTTCTTGGGCAAAACCGATCACTTCAGCCGGTTCCGCCCGTGCTGGTGCCGCCGCCGTGCTGGTCGGGGCCGCGCAAACGCTGGTTCAGCCCGGCAAAGGGGTGCAGGTCGGCATCATTGAGCGGGGCCACACCGGGCGGGGCGGCCACCGTCTCGGGCAGTTCGGCCCCCGGCGCACGGGGGTAAAGCGGCAGCGCCAGCGCCAGCGCCTCGAGCGCCACGTCGCCCACGTCGATCACCTCGGGCAGGGGCTCAGCGCTGTCGTCCTCTGGCATTTCGGTCTCGGCATCAGTGGGGGCCGCCATGGCGGTGAGGTAGTGCCGCAACACTGGCTCGCGGATCTCGGTCACGACCGGGGCCAAGGTAATTCCGCACGGCTGCTCGACGGTGGCGGCAAGTTGAGCCTCCAGTTCGAAATCATGGTGCCCGGCCGGGCGCAACTCGCCCGTGAAGCGAAGGGCGTGCACCGCCGTAATATCCAGCAGCGCTGCCACCTGGGCCAGCACGCCCGGCCCCGGTCTGAGGTCGAACCGGGTCGGCTTGCGCGGCGCAAGGGCTTTGGTCCGGTAGGGCTGCGAGAGCGGGGAAAGCGGGGGGGTAAGGTCAGGCATGGCAATTCCTTGCGGTGCTGGCGCGCGTCCCTAGGCTTGAACCCGGGCCCGACCTTGGGTAAGTCAGGGCAAGGCCGGACGCGCGGCGACTGCAACCGCCTTGGGATACGAGGCTTGGGCCTGCATGACAAGGGGGCGAGACGGGGATGGCACGCACGAACAGCCGGATCGGCACCGCTCTCGGCGCGCGGGCGGCGCTGCGGGGCCTCAGGCTATGGCTCTGTGTCCTGGTCTCGGTGCTGTCGGTGGCCGCCTGCACCGCGGTTTATCGTGACCACGGCTATGTGCCGACCGATCTCGAGCTTGAGCAGATCAAGGTCGGGGTCGATACCCATGAGACCGTGGCGGCGCTGGTAGGTCGGCCCTCGGCCTCGGGGTTGCTGAATGATACCGGCTGGTATTACGTGCAAAGCCGCTGGAAATATTTTGGCGCCCGGGCGCCGCTGGAGATCGATCGCCAGGTGGTGGCAATCACCTTTGGCGCCGACGGAGTCGTGGAAAACGTCGAGCGCTTCGGGCTGGAAGATGGGCAAGCCGTCGTGTTGTCGCGTCGGGTGACCGACACCAACATCAAGGGCGTCGGCTTCCTGCGCCAGTTGCTTGGCAATATCGGCAATCTCAGCGCCAGCAGCCTGTTCCAGTAGCGCCCGCGGCGGATCAGGTCGGCGCTTGGCCCGGCTGCGGCGAAAACCACAGCGCCACCCCGTTCAGGCAATAGCGCAGGCCGGTGGGAGCGGGACCGTCGCGAAAGACATGGCCAAGATGCGCCTGGCACCGGTTGCAGTGCACCTCGGTGCGGCGCATGAACAGGCTGCGGTCCTCGGTCTCGCCCACCATGCCATTGGCCAGCGGCGCCCAGAAGCTGGGCCAGCCGGTGCCCGAATCGAACTTGGTGGCGTGATCGAACAGGGCGGCGTCGCAGCAGATGCAATGGAAGATGCCGGGTTCGTCGGGAAAATCATCGTTGCTGAAGGCGCGCTCCGTCCCATGTTGGCGGGTGACCTTGTATTCCTGCTCGGTCAACTGGCTGCGCCATTCGGCATCGGTCTTGGTGACAGGGTCGTTCATGTCGGCCTCGGGTCAGGGTAACGGGCAAGAGTGGCCGCGCGCGCGGCTTGTGCTAGGCGGCGGGCCAGACCATACCTAGGGCAACAATTGCGCTTGGCCAGGGGCGCGCCCATGGCCGTCGGGAGGTCGCATGCTTGCCCTGAGCAAAGGCCGCTATCTGGCCCGAATGGCGGTAGGGGTCGCCGACCTTGGGGCCGCCCAGGCGTTGCGCGCGCGCGCCTTCGGCACCGCGCGCGACGGCGATGCGTTTGATGCGCTCTGTCGCCACGTGCTGGTGGAAGACCGCGCCTCGGGCGCGCTGGTGGGCTGCTTTCGCTTGCTGGCGCTGGAGTCAGGGGCCGGGATCGGGCGCAGTTACTCGGCCCAGTTCTACGATCTCGCGGCGCTGTCGGCTTACGGCGCGCCAATGTTGGAAATCGGCCGGTTCTGCATCCATCCCCACGGCCACGATCCCGACATCCTGCGCCTTGCCTGGGGGGCGTTGACGCGGCTGGTCGATGCGAGTGGCACAAGGATGCTGTTTGGCTGTTCGTCGTTCCAGGGCACCACGGTCGAGACCTACCGCGACGCCTTCACGCTGCTGGCGGCTGCTCATCTTGCGCCGCCGCATTTGCGGCCCGGCGTCAGGGCACCGGATGTTTTCCGCTTTGCAGAATCCTTGCGGCGCTGCCCCCCCGACCCGCGGCGCGGATGGGCGCAGATGCCGCCCCTGCTGCGCAGCTATCTGGCGATCGGCGGCTGGGTGTCGGATCACGCGGTGGTGGACCGCGCTCTGGGCACCCTGCATGTCTTTACCGCGCTCGAGATCAGCACCATTCCACCCGCCCGCGCCAAAGCGTTGCGGGCGGTGGCGGGCGGTTGACCTTTCGGCGCCGCACGGCTAGCCCCTGCGCATGGCACGGGCACCCCTTTTGCAACTTTCCCGCGTGGCGCTGACCTTTGGCGGCGCGCCGCTTTTTGACGGACTCGATCTTGTGGTCCAGCCCGGCGACCGGGTGGCGCTGGTCGGGCGCAATGGCTCGGGCAAATCGACGCTGATGAAGGTGATGGCCGGGCTGGTCGAGCCCGATCGCGGCGAGCGGGTGGTGGCCCCGGGCGTGCATGTCGGCTACATGGAGCAGGATCCCGATCTGTCGGCCTACGCGACGCTCGGGGATTATGCGCGCGCCAACCTGCCCGAGGGCGAGGATTACCGCGTGGCGGTGGCGGCCGAGGGGCTGAAATTCAACCCCGCGACGCCCGTTGTTTCCGCCTCGGGGGGCGAGTGTCGGCGCGCGGCGCTGGCCCGTTTGATGGCCGAAGCCCCCGGTGCAATGCTGCTCGACGAGCCGACCAACCACCTTGATATCGCGGCCATTCAATGGCTTGAAACCGAGCTTAGGCAAACCCGCAGCGCCTTTGTGCTGATCAGCCACGACCGGGCCTTTCTGCGCGCGCTGTCGCAGGTCACGCTGTGGATCGACCGCGGTCAGGTGCGCCGCCGCGACGCCGGGTTTGAGGGCTTCGAGGATTGGCGCGAAACCTTATGGGCCGAGGAAGACGAGGCCCGCCACAAGCTCGACCGCAAGATCAAGGCCGAGGCCCGCTGGGCGGTCGAGGGCATCTCGGCCCGGCGCAAGCGCAATCAGGGAAGGGTGCGGGCGCTGGCAATGCTGCGGGCCGAGCGCGGGGCACAGATCCGGCGTCAGGGCAGTGCGGCGATGGAGCTGGACGCCGGGACGCAATCAGGCCGCCGTGTGATCGAGGCGCGCGGTCTGACCAAGGCGTTCGGTGCGCTGACGATCGTGCGGAACTTTGATCTGCGGGTGCTGCGCGGCGACCGCGTGGCGTTTGTCGGCGCCAATGGGGTGGGCAAGACCACGCTCTTGAAAATGCTGGTGGGCGAGATTGCGCCTGACCAAGGCAGCGTCACGCTGGGCACCAATCTCGCCATTGCGGTGTTCGATCAGACCCGGGCGCGGCTCGACCCCGACGCCAGCCTGTCGGACAACCTGACCTCGGACCCCTTGATGCGGGTCTCTGGGCAATCGGATCAGATCATGGTGCGCGGGGTGCCGCGCCATGTGGTGGGCTATCTCAAGGATTTCCTGTTCGACGAGCGTCAGGCGCGCGCCCCGGTGCGCTCGCTGTCGGGCGGCGAGAAGGCGCGGCTGCTGCTGGCCCGGATCATGGCGCGCGAATCGAACCTGCTGATCCTTGACGAGCCGACCAATGATCTCGATGTCGAAACCCTCGATTTGTTGCAGGATATTCTGGGCGATTACGACGGCACCGTGCTGCTGGTCAGCCATGACCGCGATTTCATCGACCGGGTGGCGACCTCGACGGTGGCGATGGAAGGCGGAGGACGGGTCACGGTCTATCGTGGCGGCTGGTCGGATTACCACGATCAGCGTGGCGAGGAGATTTCGGAAATCATTGTGCAGGCAAGGCGGTCAGAGACGATCTTAACACCGGACGTGAAGCGGTCTGAAGGTCTGACCTTTACCGAACGCAAGCGGCTGGACGCGTTGCCCGAGGTCATTGCGCGGCTGGAGGCCGAGATCGCAAAGCTGGCGGGGTTGCTCGAGACCCCCGAACTCTACAACCGCGAGCCGGTCAAGTTTCGCAAAGCCTCGGAGCTGATGGCCGAGCGCCAGACCGCGCTGGTGGCGACCGAGGCGGAATGGCTGGCGCTGGCCGAACGCGAGGGCTGAGGCGCGACGGGGGTTTAGGGTGCGTCGCAGGCAATCACAATCACTTTGCCCGGGACGCTTCGCGGCCCGGGCATGCGCCCGCCCGCCCCATGGCGGGCGCATCCGCGCCCACCCGGGCGGTCGCATGCCCTCTGCTCGGGATCGAACCCGACCGTTCAGCGCAACGGGCTTCAGGTCGGGCGGGTCACATCAGCGCCTTGACCACCTCGGCCACCGTCATCACGTCGTCGCGGGTGCAGTCGAACGATCCCACCTGCACCCGGATCACGAACCGCCCGCCGTGGTGGGTCTGGGTCAGATACACCCGGCCATCGTCGTTGATGCGTGCCAGCAGCGCGGCGGTGGCGGCGTCATCGGCCAGGGCAAAGGTGAACAGCGACAGCGCGGGCGGGGTGGTGATGGTGATCCCCGGCAGCGCCGCCAGCACCTGCGCCAGCTCGCCCGACCATGCGACATGGTTGCGAATCCGCGTGCGCAGGCCATCAAGCCCGTAGGCGCGCAGCAAGAACCACAGTTTCAGCGCCCGGAAGCGGCGCCCCAAAGGCACCGTCCATTCGTTGAAATTGGTGATCTCGTCCAGCCCGGCAGTCTGAAGGTAGCTGGGGCGCAGGCCGAGGGTGCGGATCTGGGCGCCGGGGTCGCGCAGAAACTGCACCGAGCAATCGAACTGCCCGCCCAGCCACTTGTGCGGGTCGAGCACGATGCTGTCGGCCCCCTCGATGCCGGCCCACAGCGGGCGGAACTCCGGGCAGATCATCGCGCTGCCGGCCCAGGCGGCATCGACATGGGTGGTCAACCGATGGGCGCGGGCGACCGCGACGCAATCGCCGATCCGGTCGGACGCGCCGATCGCGGTGCCGCCGGTGCACAGAATCACCCCGGCGGGCAGGTAACCTGCGGCACGGTCGGCGCGGATCGCCGCGTCTAGCGCCTCGGGGCGCATGGCGAAATCGGGGCCGGTTGGGATTTTCACCAGATTCTGCTGGCCGATGCCGGTGATCCGCGCGGCCTTGTCCACCGAGGAATGGACCTCGGCGCTGCAATAAAGCCGCAACCGGGGCTGGCCCGCGAGGCCTTGTTCCAACCCGGCCCAGGCCAGGGTGCGCTCGCGCATCGTCACCACCGCCGACAGGGTGGCGGTGGAGGCCGAATCATGGATGGTGCCGCTGAAGCCTTCGGGCAGGCCAAGGGCGGCGCGCAGCCAGCCCACCATCACCTGCTCGATCTCGGTCGCGGCGGGCGAGGTCTGCCACAGCAGGCATTGCGCCGCCATGGCGTTGGCCAACTGCTCGCCCAGCATCGAGGCCGGGGCGGCATTGGCGGGAAAATAGGCGAAAAAGCGCGGGTGCTGCCAGTGGGTCATCCCCGGCGGTACGATGCGCTCGAAATCGGCGAAGATCGCCTCCATCGGTTCCGCCGTCTCGGGGGCTTGGGCGGGCAGTTGGGCAGCAACCGCGCCGGGGGCCAGGGGCGCGCGCACCGGGCGCTCGCGCAGGGTGGTGTGATAGTCATGCGCCCAGTCGGCGGCGCGTCTGGACCAGTGGCGCAGGTCGTCGTGGTTCATCGGTGGCTCCGTTTTCGGCAGCATGGCGGGGGCTTGGCGGCTGCACAAGGTGCTTGGCGCGCGCGATGCTCTGCGCTATCAGGGGGCGATGAAGACGCATGGCATCATCTGCATTTGCTGCATTACCGGCTGACCAGGGGTCAGGCGGGCCGGTCTTCGATTTCCCAGGAAAGCTGAAGTTACCATGTCCGCGCCAGGGAGTGCCGCCTGCAAGGGGTTCGGAATGGTCGGGATCAGACTTTACAACGGCAAGACGCGGGCGAAGGAAGATTTCATCCCGCTCGACCCCGCCAATGTGCGGGTCTATGTCTGCGGCCCGACGGTTTACGACCGCGCCCATCTTGGCAACGCCCGGCCGGTGGTGGTGTTCGACGTGCTGTTTCGGCTGTTGCGCCATGTTTACGGCCCGGATCACGTCACCTACGTGCGCAATTTCACCGATGTCGATGACAAGATCATCGCGCGCGCCGCCGCGACCGGGCGCGAGATCGGCGCGATCACCCAAGAGACGATCGGCTGGTATCACGACGACATGGACGCGCTGGGGGCGCTACGCCCGACCTTTGAGCCGCGCGCGACCGAATACATCGAGGCGATGATCGCGATGATCGCGGGGCTGATCGGCGCGGGCCACGCCTACGTGGCGGAAGGGCATGTGCTGTTCGAGGTGCACAGTTACCCAGACTACGGGCGGCTTTCGGGGCGCAGCACCGATGACATGATTGCCGGGGCGCGGGTGGAAGTGGCCCCCTACAAGCGCGATCCGATGGATTTCGTGCTGTGGAAGCCGTCCGAGGCGGGGGTGCCGGGCTGGGACAGCCCCTGGGGCCGTGGGCGGCCGGGCTGGCATATCGAGTGCTCGGCGATGAGTGACGCGCTCTTGGGGCCACAATTCGACATCCATGGCGGCGGCGTCGATCTGCAGTTTCCCCATCACGAGAACGAACTGGCGCAATCGGCCTGCGCCCATCCCGGTGCGGGATTTGCCAACGTCTGGATGCACAACGAGATGTTGCAGGTCGAGGGTCGGAAGATGTCAAAATCGCTGGGCAATTTCTTCACGGTGCGGGATTTGCTCGATCGTGGCGTGCCGGGCGAGGTGATCCGGTTCGTTCTGCTCGGGACGCATTATTCCAAGCCGATGGACTGGACCGAGAGGAAGACCGAGGACGACGAGGCGCTGTTGCGACGCTGGCTCGGGGCGGCGAGCACTACCGCGCAGGCGACGATTTCGGCCGAGCTTGTCGCGACACTGGCCAACGATCTCAACACCTCGGGCGCGCGCGAGATCATCAACCGTCAGTTTCAGACCCACGATCTGGCCGGGCTGAGGGGCTCGCTCGAGTTCCTCGGGCTGATGCAGGATGGCCGCTTGCCGCGCTGGGCCGAGAATCTCTGGCAGGCGTATGATGGGTTGAGCATCGCCAGCCTGCCGCAAGACCGCGCCGCGGTGCCGACGATCCGGCTGATTCTCGAGCGATGGCATGAGTATCGGCTGCACAAGGAGTTTGCTCTGGCCGACAAATTGAAGGCGGCCGCGCTCGCGGCCGGGTTGGAGCTGCGTGCCACCAAGGAATCTTCGCAAGCGGATGCAACAAGGCATCCCCTCGATCCGGTCAGACTCGAGGCCCTGAAATGACGGCTCCCGCAGCCCCGGCCGCAACGGCCCCGCGTGATGGCAGGGGGCAAGACGTCATGGCCCGCGAGCGGCTTTACCTTTTCGACACCACCCTGCGCGACGGGCAGCAGACCCAGGGGGTGCAGTTCTCGACCCTGGAAAAGCGCCAGATCGCGGGCGCGCTCGATGCGCTTGGGGTCGACTACATCGAGGGCGGCTGGCCGGGGGCAAACCCGACCGATTCCGAGTTTTTCGCCAACCCCCCGGCCACCCGCGCCACGCTGACGGCTTTCGGCATGACCCGGCGGGTGGGGCGGTCGGCGGAAAATGACGATGTGCTGGCGCTGGTGCTCGACGCCGCCACCCCGGCGGTCTGTCTGGTGGGCAAGACCCATGACTTTCACGTGACCACCGCGCTTGGCGTGACGCTGGACGAGAACCTTGCGGCGATCCGCGCATCGGTGGCGCATCTCGGGGCCAAGGGGCGCGAGGCGCTGCTTGACGCCGAGCATTTCTTCGACGGCTACCGCGCCAATCCGGCCTATGCGCTCGACTGTCTGCGAGCGGCACTCGATGCCGGGGCACGCTGGGTGGTGCTGTGCGACACCAATGGCGGCACCCTGCCGGGCGAGATCGGGCGCATCACCGAAGCGGTGGTGGCGGCGGGGATACCGGGCGCGCGGCTGGGGATCCACTGTCACGACGATACCGGCAATGCGGTGGCGGGGTCGCTGGCGGCGATCGACGCGGGGGCGCGGCAGGTGCAGGGCACCCTGAACGGTCTGGGCGAGCGTTGCGGCAATGCCAATCTGACGACCCTGATCCCGACCCTGCTGCTCAAGGAACCCTATGCCAGCCGGTTTCAGACCGGGGTCACGCCGCAGGCGCTGCGCACCATCCTGCGCACCAGCCGGATGCTCGACGACATCCTGAACCGGGTGCCGCGGCGGGCGGCGGCTTACGTCGGGGCCTCGGCCTTTACCCACAAGGCCGGGCTGCACGCCAGCGCCATGCTGAAAGACCCCACCACCTACGAGCATGTCGATCCCGCGCTGGTCGGCAATGTGCGGGTGATTCCGATGAGCAATCAGGCCGGGCAGGCCAATCTGCGGGCGCGGCTGGCCGAGGCCGGAATCGTGGTTGCAGCCAAGGATCCGCGGCTGGGGCGGATTCTCGAAATGGTGAAGCAGCGCGAGGACAAGGGCTATGCCTATGACGGCGCTCAGGCCAGTTTCGAACTGATCGCGCGGCGCGAACTGGGGCTGCTGCCCGCGTTCTTCGAGGTCAAGCGCTACCGGGTGACCGTCGAGCGCCGCAAGAACAAATATGACCGCATGGTCAGCCTGTCGGAGGCGGTGGTGGTGGTCAAGATCGGTGCGACCAAGACCCTGTCGGTGTCGGAATCGATGGATGCGGCGGGCAATGACCGGGGTCCGGTCAATGCCCTGGCCAAGGCGCTGGCGAAGGATCTGGGGCCCTATCAGGCGGTGATCGACGATCTGCAACTGGTCGATTACAAGGTGCGGATAACGCAGGGCGGCACCGATGCGGTGACCCGGGTGATCATCGATTCGGAGGACAGTCAGGGGCGGCGCTGGTCCACCGTCGGGGTTTCGGCCAATATCGTCGATGCCAGTTTCGAGGCGTTGCTCGACGCCATCAACTGGAAGCTGATCCGCGACGGGGCCAAGGCGTGACGCTGGAGGCTTGCGCCGCGCTGGTCGAGCGGGGCGACCCTGATCGCTTCGCCGCCACCATGGCCGCCCCGGTGGCGGCACGGGCGCGGCTCTGGCCGCTCTATGCCCTGAACCTCGAGCTGGCGCGGGTGCCCTGGCGGGTGCGCGAGCCGCTGCTGGCCGAGATGCGGCTGGAATGGTGGCGCGGGGCGCTGACGGACGCGGCGCGCGGGGTGGTGGTGGCAGGGCACCCGGTGCTGGTGCCGCTGGCGGCGACATTGGCCGAGGTCGAGCTGCCACCGGCGGCGCTCGAGCGCCTGGTCGAGGCGCGGCGGTGGGATATCTGGTCCGAGCCCTTTGCCGACCGCGCCGCGTTCGATGCCTATTTCGACGATACCGCGGGCGGGCTGATGTGGCTGGCGGCGCGGGCCCTTGGGGCCCCCGCTGACGCCGAGCCGGTGGTGCGCGCCGCGGGCTGGGCGATGGGGCTGGCGGGTTTCCTGCGCGCGGTGCCAGCGCTGGTGGCGCGGGGCAGGGTGCCGCTGCCTGACCCGCGCCCCGAGGCGGTGGCAGCCCTGGCGCGCGAGGGGCTGGCGCGGCTTGCCACCGCCCGGCAGGCCCGGCGCGCGGTTCCGGCAGCGGCAACGGCGGCGCTGCTGGCGGGCTGGCAGAGCGGCGCGTTGCTGGCGCTGGTGGCGGCTGATCCCGCGCGGGTGGCCGAAGGGCGGGTGCAAAGGGCCGAGATCGCGCGGCGCGGCAGTTTGCTCTGGGTGGCGGCGAGCGGGCGCTGGTAGGGAGCAAGGCTCAGGCCCAGAACGGCCCGGCCTTGCGCAGCGCGCGCCAGCTTTGCTCGGCTTGGGTCATGGCGCGGTTGGTGCGCGCCTGTGCGGCAGCGCTGGCCGGGGCGCGCTGGCTGGCGATGGCAAGGTCGTTGAGGGTGCCGAGCGCTTCTTGCAGCGGGGCCAAATGGGCCAGAAAGCGCTTGCGGCTCTTGCCGGGCCACAGCGGCCCCAGAAAATCGCAAAGATAGCGCAGGGTCTTCAAGCCCTTGCGCAATTCGTGGCGGCACTCGACCGACATCGACGCGATCACGGGTGGATGGTTCTCGACCCGCGCCCAGGCATGATCGAGGGCGCGTTCGGCCAGCCGAGCCAGACTGCCGGAGCGCCACCTCTTGGCCTTGTGCCCCTTGCGCCACCAGCCTTTGCCACGGAACCGCGCCTGCACTGCGGCGGCAAAGCGGTGCCCGTCGGTGCCGGCAAGACGCTCGCGCAGGGCCGCGCGCAGGGTTTCGGCTTGCGCCCGACGGGCGGCGATCTCGGGTGTGTCCGCCGCCTCGGCTGCCGCCACATCGGCATCGCGCAAGGGACCGAGGGTACGACACAGCGCCTTGGCTTCGGCCTTCGTGGCGCTCAGGGTGGCGCGCTCGATAATCGGGGCAAAGCCGACCAGAGCCGCGCGCAAGCGGCGCAGCGTCACCCGCGCGGCATGGGGCGGATCGGGGCTGGCGCTGACCATCAGGCGGGCAAGCTGGCGTTCGACCTCGCGGGTGCAGCCTGCCACGATCCGGCGCAGCGCCGCTTCGGCCCGGCTGCCCGGTGCGATCACGCGGTCTTTGGGCCTGGGCTTGGCTTTCGGCATGGGCGCGGTGCCCCGATTGGGTCCGGCCGCAGTATAACACCAGTTGGGGCGGGGCTAGCGGGTTTCCTTGGGCTGCAGTGTCAGCCAGATCAGCGCCGCGCCGGCCAGCACCAGGAACGGCAGCATCGCCATGTTGACCGCCGCCCAGCCTTCCTGCGGCGTCCCACCCGAGCAGTTCATCAGCCCGCCGGAGGAAAAAGAGGCCAGGGTGACACCGCCGAACACGATCAGATCGTTCATGCCCTGCATCCGGCCACGCTCTTGCGGCTCGTGCGCGGCGGCCAGCATGGTGGTGGCGCCGATGAAGCCGAAGTTCCACCCCAGACCCAGCAGGATCATCGCGGCGAAGAAGTTCTCGATATTCACCCCCATCAGCGCCACCGCTCCGGCGCACGCGAGGATGACAAGACCAAGCGCTACCACCTTTTCCACCCCGAAGCGGGCGATGACATGGCCGGTGAAGAACGACGGCGCATACATCGCCAGCACGTGGCCGGTCACGATGTCGGCGGCGTTCGAGGTGGTGAGGCCGCAGCCCACCACCGCCAGCGGCGACGAGGTCATCACCAGATTCATCAGCGCATAAGAGACGGTGGCGCAGATCACGGCCACCGCGATGCGCGGGGTGCGGATCAGCGCCATCCTGCTGCGGCCTTGCGGCGCATCGGCACGCCGTGCCTGCGGTTTTGGAATGTCGAGCAGGGCGAACAGGAACACCCCGACCAGGTTGAGCGCGATCACCGCAAGGTAGGTGCCAAGGAACGGCACCACCATCACCTGCGCCGTCAGCTTGACCAGTTGCGGCCCCAGCACCGCCGACAACAGGCCGCCCGCCATCACCCAGGAAATCGCCTTGGGGCGGAAGTCCTCGGACGCGGTGTCGGCCGCGGCGAAGCGGTAAAAGCCCTGCGCCGACATGTAGATGCCGGTGAACAGCGCGCCCACCAGGAAGAGCGCGAATGACGAGGTCAGCAGCGCATAAGCCCCGATCGCGCCGCCGATCGCGCCGCCCATGGCCCCCACCGCGAACCCCGCCCGCCGCCCGTGGCGTTGCATCAGCGCCGACAGAGGCGCGGCCGTCAGCATCGAGCCGATCACCGTCAGCGAGATCGGCAGGGTCGCCCAGCACGGGTTCGAGGCCAGCGCCTGCCCGGCGAGCCCCGCGATGATGAAGATCATCGGCATCTGCGCGCCAAGGATGGCCTGAGCGGCCACCAGCACCCAGACCGTGCGGCGGGTGCGGGCGTCGTCGGGAGCGGCAAGGGCGGGGCTTGGGGTCATCCGCCTTGGGTAAACCGAAACGGGGGGCTGCGCCAAGGGGCGGGGCGAGGAATTTCTTGCCTTCGGCGAGGATATTTGGGCCAATGAGAAAGGGCAGGGGGCGATATGAGCGCGCGGGTGCTGGAGACCGAAGCCGATCTGGCGGCGGGTGCGGCCTGGCTTGCGGTGCGCGAGCCGTGCCTTGGTTTGGTGTTGGCGCGGGTCGGACCGTTGCCGCTGCGCCGCCGCGCGGAAGGGTTTGGCGCCCTGCTCGAGGCGATCGTGAGCCAGCAGGTGTCGCTGGCCTCGGCGTCGGCGGTGCTTGGGCGGCTGCGCGCGGCGGGGCTGACCGAGGCCGCCGTGCTGGCGCAGGCGGCGGACGAGGAGCTGCGCGGCTGTGGGCTGTCACGCCAGAAGATTCGCTACCTCAAGGGTCTGGCGGCGGCAGGGATCGATTATGCCGGGTTGCACTCGCTGCCGGACGGGGCGGTGGTGGCGCGCCTGATGGCGCTGCCGGGGATCGGGCGCTGGAGTGCGGAGATCTACGCGATGTTCGCGCTGGGGCGGGCGGATGTGCTGGCGGCGGGCGATCTGGCGTTGCAGGAGGCCGCCCGGCTGGCCTTTGCGCTGGCCGAGCGCCCGGGCGAGCGGGCGTTGCGCGCCATGGCCGAGGCCTGGGCCCCATGGCGGGGCGTTGCGGCGCGCGCGCTCTGGGCCTATTACCGCAGCGTCAAGCATCGCGAGGGCATCTGGTGACGCGACAGTTGAAGTTCGCTCGACGGGCGGCGAAATCGGGGCGCGCGACCAGTCTCGTGGTGTTCGTGCATGGCTACGGGGCCGACGGGGCCGACCTCTTGGGGCTGGCGGATGTGATGGCGGCGGCGCTGCCTGACACCGTGTTCGTGGCCCCCGACGGGCCCGAGCCATGCGCGGGCAACCCGTTCGGGCGGCAGTGGTTTTCGATCCCGTGGTTGGATGGCTCGTCGCCGGTCGAGGCGGCGATGGGGCTGGCGGCGGCGACTGACGTTCTGGGGGCGTTTCTTGACGCCAGGCTGACCGACGAGGGGCTGGGGCCCGAGGCGCTGGCGCTGGTCGGGTTTTCGCAAGGCGCGATGATCGGTCTGCATGTGGCGGTGCGCCGGGCGGTGGCGGTGGCGGCGGTGGTTTCGTTCTCGGGCCGGTTGCTGGCGCCCGAGCGGCTGGCGACCGAGCTGCGCGCCCGCCCGCCGGTGTTGCTGGTGCATGGCGATGCCGACCCGGTGGTGCCGTTTGCCGACATGGCGAGCGCGGCCGACGCGCTGGTGCAGGCGGGATTTTCGGTCGAGGGCCATGTGATGCACGGCGTCGGGCACGGCATTGCGCCCGACGGGTTAGCGGTGGCGCTGGCCTTTCTGCGCGCCCGGCTGCCGGGCTCAGGGAGCGTCCGTCGCTGACGGTGCTGCGACCGGGCTCGGGTGGCCGGGTCCATATCACGGGACTTGCCACGGGGGTAACGCCAGATATAGCTTGCGTCAACCAAAGCGGCGGGCGGGGCTTGGCGGTTATGGATGGCGACTTTCGGGCGGCTTTCGTGCGCGAACCGGCGGCGCTGCGGCAGTTTCCGGCGCTGGTGCTGAATGCCGATTTCCGCCCGCTGTCCTATTTCCCGCTGTCGCTGTGGCCGTGGCAGGAAGCGATCAAGGCGGTCTGTCTTGATCGGGTGATGATCGTGGCCGAATACGACCAATGTGTGCGTAGCCAGCGAGCCGCAATTCGCATCCCCTCGGTGGTAGTGCTGAAGGATTATGTCAGGCCCCAGAAGCGGGTGGCCTTTACCCGCTTCAACCTGTTCCTGCGTGACGAATTCACCTGCCAGTATTGCGGGGCCAAGGGCGATCTGACCTTTGATCACGTGCTGCCAAGGGCGCGCGGCGGCGTGACCAGTTGGGAAAACGTGGTGGCGGCCTGCGCGCCGTGCAACCTGCGCAAGGGGTCGCAGACCCTCAAGCGGGCCGGGATGGGGTTGGCGCGCCCGCCCCGCGCGCCCTCGGCCGAGGAAATGCAGGCGCATGGTCGCCGCTTTCCGCCCAACCACCTGCATGAGAGCTGGGTCGATTATCTTTACTGGGATGCCGAGCTTGACGCCTGACGCGGCGGTCCGGCGGGCATGAACCTTCACATTCGGCGTGACAATCCCCGCGCCGTGCGGTTTGGTCGTGCGGTGGAACGGCAAGGATATCGGCGATGGCAATCACCCTGGATGCGGCGGCGCTCAATCTGGCGGTGGCCGTCACGTGCGGCGCGCTGATCGGCTCGGAACGGCAGGTGCGCCAGCGCATGGCGGGGCTGCGCACCAATGCGCTGGTGGCGCTGGGGGCGGCGGGGTTCGTGGTGTTCTCGATGCTGGTGCCGCACGAGGTCAGCCCGACACGGGTGGCGGCGCAGGTGGTCTCGGGGATCGGCTTTCTGGGCGCCGGGATCATCTTTCGCGAAGGCTTCAACGTGCATGGGCTGAACACGGCGGCAACGCTGTGGTGCTCGGCGGCGCTGGGGTTGATGGCCGGTTTCGGCGCCTGGCCTTACGCGGTGCTGATGACGACGATGGTGATCTTCATCAACCTTGGCTTGCGCCCGCTGGTCAAGTTCATCAAACGCAAGACCAACGCGGGGGTTGCGCTTTCGCGCCACTACCGCGTCAGCCTGACCTGCCGGGCCGAGCAGGAGGCCGACCTGCGCAGCTTCATGCTGCGCACCTTCAGCATGGGGGGGCTGCACCTTTCCGAAATCGACGCAACCCCGGCCGAGGGCGGCGGTTCGGTCGAGTTGTCGGTGATCGTGATCGGTGACGGGGTGACTGACGCGGCGGTCGAGCAATCGGTGGCGCGGCTTGCGGCCGAACCCGGCCTGCGCCATGTGCGCTGGCTGATGCTGGACGAGGGCTAGGGCCCGGCTACAAGGTTGCAGCCGCCGCAGGTGCTGGACAGGGCGGCGTGTAGGCGCTAAAAGCGGCGTCGTTAGCGCTAACATGACGGTGGCGCAGTTGATCCGCAGCCGACACGAAGACGAGGAAGGTCATGGTTTCGCGCGTTATTCCGGTTGATCCGTTCGATCTGGTGATTTTCGGCGGCACCGGCGATCTTGCCCGGCGCAAGATTCTGCCCGGCCTGTTTTACCGCTTCTGCGATGGCCAGATTCTGCCGGAAAGCCGGATCATCGGCGCGGCGCGGGCAAAACTTGACGCCGATGGCTTTCGCGCCGAGGTGCGGGCTTCGCTGGCCGAGTTCGTAAGCGAAGGTCGGCGCGACGCCGCCCATGTCGAGCAGTTTCTGGCCTGCGTCCAGTATGTCGCAATAGATGCCACCGGCGAGGCGGGCTGGGAGGCGCTGAAGGTGATGATGCGGCCGGGCGTGGTGCGCGCATTCTACTTTTCGGTGGCCCCGAACCTGTTCGGCGATCTGGCCGACCGGTTGCACCAGCATGGCATTGCCGATGGCGCAAGCCGTCTGGTGGTGGAAAAGCCGTTCGGGCGCGATCGGGCCTCGGCGCGGGCGCTGAACCGGGTGCTGGCGCAACATTTCGACGAACATCAGATCTACCGCATCGACCATTATCTCGGCAAGGAAACCGTGCAGAACCTGATGGCGGTGCGTTTTGCCAACATCCTGTTCGAGCCGCTGTGGAAATCGGAATACGTCGATCACGTCCAGATCACCGTGGCCGAGACCGTGGGGGTCGAGGGTCGCGGCGCTTATTATGACAAATCCGGCGCAATGCGTGATATGGTGCAGAACCACATGATGCAGCTGCTGTGCCTGATCGCGATGGAACCGCCTTACCACTTTGACCCCGACGCCGTGCGCGACGAAAAGCTCAAGGTGATCCGCGCGCTCGATCCGGTGCGGCCCGAAGACATCGTGCGCGGCCAGTATCTGGCCGGGGGCGGGCAGGCGGGCTATCTCGAGCACAGCGAAGACCCGGCATCGCGCACCGAAAGTTATATCGCCATGAAGGTCTGCGTGTCGAACTGGCGCTGGAAGGGGACGCCGTTCTATCTGCGCACCGGCAAGCGCCTGCGGGCGCGCGCATCCGAGATCGTGGTGACCTTCAAGGAACCGCCGCACTCGATCTTTGGCGATTCCGATGCCTGGCACGAAAACGTGCTGGTGATCCGGCTGCAACCCAATGAAGGCATGAACCTAAAGGTGATGATCAAGGAGCCGGGGCCGGGCGGGATGCGGCTGGTGCAGGTGCCGCTGGATATGTCGTTCGCCGAAGCACTTGGCCATGATACCGGCGCAATTCCAGATGCTTACGAGCGTCTGATCATGGATGTGATCCGCGGAAACCAGACCCTGTTCATGCGCGGCGACGAGGTCGAGGCGGCCTGGGCCTGGACCGACCCGGTCATTCAGGGCTGGGAGGCACGCGGCGACAAGCCGCTGCCCTATGATCCGGGATCGTCGGGGCCAGAGGATGCGCTGATGCTGATGCACCGCGACGGTCGCCGTTGGCGCGAGATCCGCGAATGAAACTGCGCGAATACCCCGACCGCGAGATGATGATGCTGGCGCTGGCCGATACCATCGCGGGCGAACTGGGGGATTTTCTGCGCCGTGACGGGCGGGCCAGTTTCTGCGTGCCTGGCGGCACCACGCCGGGGCCGCTGTTCGACACCCTGTCTGGGGTGGATCTCGACTGGGCCCATGTCACGGTGTTTCCCGGCGATGAACGTTGGGTGGCCGAGGACCACCCGCGCTCGAATGCCCGCCTGCTGCGCGCGCGGCTCTTGCGCGGGCGGGCAGCGGCGGCGCGGCTGGTGCCGCTGCACGCCGATACCGCGGCCCCCGAAGAAGCGCTGGCGGCGCTGGCGCTTGGGATCACGCCGCACCTGCCGATCTCGGTGCTGCTCCTGGGGATGGGGGCCGATCTGCACACCGCCTCGCTGTTTGCGGGCGCCGAGCGGCTGGCGCAGGCGCTGGCACCCGACGCGCCGGTACTGATGGCGCTGCGCGCCGATGCCGCTGGCGAGCCGCGCGTCACCCTGACCGCCCCGGTGCTGCGTGGGGCCACGGTGACCCATGTCCTGATCACCGGGACCGACAAGCGCGCCAGTCTCGAGCGCGCCTCGGCCCTGACCGAGATGGAAGCGCCGGTGAAGACGGTGCTGGCAAATGCCACCGTTCATTGGGCGGAATAGATGATGAAGACCCATTGGCAGGCGCTGGACACGCATCACGCAACCGTGGCGGATCGTTCGATCCTTGGGCTGTTCGACGATCCCGGCCGGGCGGCTGATTTCTCGGCCCGGCTTGGCGACATGCTGTTCGACTATTCCAAGACCAACCTTGATGCCAGGGGCCGCGCCTTGCTGCTGGCACTAGCAACCGCCGCCGGGGTGGAAGCGCGGCGCGACGCGATGTTCGCCGGCGAAAGGATCAACCAGACCGAGGGCCGCGCCGTGCTGCACACCGCGCTGCGCAATCTCGATACGGCGGTCGAGGTCGATGGCCATGACGTGATGCCGGGGGTGCGCACGATCTTCGGCCGGATGCAGGCTTTCGCGGCGGATGTGCGCGCCGGACGCTTTGCCGGGCAGGGCGGGGCGATCACCGACGTCATCAACATCGGGATCGGCGGCTCCGACCTTGGGCCTGCGATGGCGACGCTGGCGCTGGCACCCTATCACGACGGGCCGCGCTGCCACTTTGTGTCGAACGTCGATGGCGCGCAGGTGCACGATACCCTGCGCGGTCTGAACCCCGAGACCACCCTGGTGATCGTGGCCTCGAAGACCTTCACCACGATCGAGACCATGACCAATGCCGAAACCGTGCGGCGTTGGATGGCGGGCCGGGTGGCGAACCCCGCCGCCCAGTTTGCCGCGGTGTCAAGCGCCACCGACAAGACCGCGGCCTTCGGCATCGACAACGCCCGGGTGTTCGGCTTCGAGGATTGGGTGGGCGGGCGCTATTCGGTGTGGGGGCCGATCGGGCTGAGCCTGATGCTGGCGATCGGACCCGACGATTTCGCGCAGTTCCTGGCCGGTGGGGCGGCGATGGACGCGCATTTCCGCACCGCGCCGCTGGCGCGGAACCTGCCGGTGCTGCTGGCGCTGGTCGGGATCTGGCACAACCAGATCTGCGGCTATGCCAGCCGTGCGGTGCTGCCCTATGATCAGCGTCTGGCGCGGCTGCCCGCCTACCTGCAACAGCTCGAGATGGAATCGAACGGCAAGCGGGTTGCGATGGACGGCAGCGATCTGCCGACCCATTCCGGTCCGGTGGTCTGGGGTGAGCCCGGCACCAACGGCCAGCACGCCTTTTATCAGTTGATCCACCAGGGCACCCGGGTGGTGCCGTGCGAATTCCTGCTGGCGCGGGAGGGCCACGAGCCCGAGCTCGCGCATCAGCACCGGTTGCTGGTGGCCAATTGTCTGGCCCAGTCCGAAGCCCTGATGCGCGGTCGCTCGCTGGCCCAGGCCACGGCGATGATGGCAAGGCGCGGTCTGAGCGGGGCCGAGCTCGATCGCCAGGCCCGCCACCGGGTGTTCCCCGGCAACCGGCCCTCGACCACACTGGCGTTTGCGCGCCTGACCCCCTTCGCACTTGGCCAGATCATCGCGCTCTACGAGCACCGGGTGTTCGTCGAGGGGGTGATTCTCGGGATCAATTCTTTCGATCAGTGGGGGGTCGAGCTTGGCAAGGAGCTGGCGCTGGCGCTGCAACCGATCCTCGCGGGTGAGGCCAGCGCCGCCGCCAAGGATGGCTCGACCCAGGCCCTGATTGCCTTCCTGACGGCGCAGTGATTCGGGCCGGGCGCAGGGTTTGCGCGGCGTCCTTCCCGTATTCCTGCCGGATTTTCAAACCCTCGGCCAGACCCACCCCCCTTGCCCCGCGGCCTCACCGCCTTCAGGCAAGGGACCGGGCGTCCTTGCCCGGCAAGGCTGCTGATTCGGTTCCGGAGCCCGGATCGCGGGTGCCGGTTGGATTGTCGGGTTTTCGCCAGGGCGGCAGCCAGCGCTTGACCTTGGCCGCGCCAGCCACCAGTTTCGCGCCAGCACTCAGGGGGTTTGATGCAGTATCGCCGCGACATCGACGGCTTGCGGGCGGTGGCGGTGGTGCCGGTGATCCTGTTTCACGCCGGAATTGCAGGCTTCGGCGGCGGCTTTCTCGGGGGCGATGTGTTCTTCGTGATCTCAGGCTACCTGATCACCGGCATCCTGCTTGAAGACCACCACCGCCGCGGCGGGATCTCGATCCTGCGTTTTTACGAGCGCCGGGCACGCCGCATCCTGCCGGCGCTGTTCGTGGTGCTGGCGGCAAGCACCGCCATCGGTTGGTTCTGGCTGGCGCCGCGCGCCTACGCCAACTTCTTCGAAAGCCTCGGCCTGACGGCGGTGTTTCTGTCCAACCTCTATTTCATGACCAAGACCGGTTATTTTGCCGACAGTGCCAGCTTGCAGCCCCTGCTGCATACCTGGAGTCTGGCGGTCGAGGAGCAATTCTACCTCGTTTACCCGCTGGTGCTGTTGCTGGTGCTGCGCATCCGGCCGGGCGCGGTGCGACCGGTGGTGGCGGGGCTCGGGGTCTTGAGCCTTGGCTTCGCGCTCTGGGCGCGCGCCGCCTATCCCGAGCAGACCTTCTACTTTCCGCTCTCGCGCGCCTGGCAGTTGCTGGCGGGGGCGCTGGTGGCGCTGACGCCCGCGCCGCCGCGCCGCCACGGCGCATGGGCGGCTACGCTCGGGCTGGCGCTGATCGGGCTCGCGATGGCGCTGGCGGGCGGCGAGCAACCCTTCCCCGGCCCCTGGGCCCTTGCCACCGTGATCGGCACGGCGCTGATCCTGCGCCATGGCGGGGCGGGCGGCCCTGCCGCCCGGCTGCTGGCCAGCCCGGCGCTGGTTGGGATCGGGTTGATCAGCTACAGCGCCTATCTCTGGCACCAGCCGCTGTTTGCGCTGGCGCGGGCACGGCTGCTCGAAGAGCCGTCGCCGGGGCTGATCCTTGCCCTTGCCGGGCTGGCGCTGGGGTTGGGCTGGCTGAGCTGGGCGCTGGTCGAGAACCCGGTGCGGCGGCGCAGTTTTCGCCCGTTGGCCACGCGCCGGGCGGTGTTCGGGGCGGCGGGCGTGATCAGCCTCGCGTTCTTCGGGCTGGGAGTTGCGGGCTACGCCAGCGGCGGCTTTCGCGGCCGGGTCGCGCCCGAGGTCGCAGCGATGTCGGCCAGCACGATTGATAACCCGTGGCGCGGCAAATGCGATCAGGGGCGGCAATGGGGGGCCGCGCCGCACCATCCGCGCGCGGGTTGCGGCACCCTTTTGCCGCAGCACAATGTGGTTCTGATCGGTGACAGTCATGCCGCGGCGCTGGCGGGCACGACCATGGCGGCACTGGCGCAGGCAGGCTTCGGTCGCTACGTCGCAACCTTTGGCGGTTGCCCGGCGGTGCCCGGCCTTTACCTGCCCGACAAACCGAAGCCGCTGGCCTGCGATGAATTTGCCCGGGCGGCGTTCGCCTATGCCGCCGCGGTTCCCGACGCGACGGTGATCCTGGCCCTGCGCTGGAGCCTCTATGTCGAGGGTCAACGGTTCGACAATGGCGAAGGCGGGGTCGAGCGCGGCCCAGCAGGGGGGGCCGAGCGTCTGGATCACCTTGGCTCACCCGGTGCGCCGGACGATCCCGCGCGCCGCCAGCGGGTGCTTGATACCATGGTCGCCGCGATCACGGCGCTGGCCGATCGGCAGCCGGTGATCCTGGTCTACCCGGTGCCCGAGGCGGGGTGGAACGTGCCTGACCACGCTGCCCGGCTGGGGATGTTCGCGCGCTTTCCCGCCAAACTGACCACCTCGCATCAGCGCTATCTTGCGCGCAACCAAGCCGTCATCGCGGCGTTCGATGCGATCAACCATCGGAACCTATACCGGGTGCGGCCAGACCGGCTGCTGTGCACGGCCGGCCGCTGCCTCAATACCCTTGGCGCCACCGCCTATTATGCCGACAGCCACCACCTGGCCGGGCCGGGTGCCGCGCTGGTGACGGCCGAGATCATGCGCACCTTGCAGGGCATCAGCGCAGTGCAGCCACCACGATGATCTCGACCCGGTAATCCGGTGACGCCAGCCGCGATTCGCCAGTCGCGCGGGCAGGGGTGTGGCCGGGAGCGACCCAAGCCTCCCAGACCGTGTTCATCGCGGCAAAGTCCGCCATATCGGCCAGCCAGATCTGGGTGGACAGAATGCGGGTCTTGTCGGATCCTGCTTCGGCCAGCAGGCGATCCACCTCGGCTAGCGCGGTGCGGGTCTGCTCGGCCACCGACTGGCCGGCATGACCAACCTGGCCCGCCAGCCAGACGATGCCGTTATGCACGACGGCCTGACTCATGCGCGGGCCGCTGCCGATACGGGTGATGGGGGACATGGGGTGCTCCTGTGATGGTTCGGTGCGGTGTTAGCGCATGATCGCGTCCAGGGAAATCGCATACCGGTGCCTGCCGGTTGCCCGCGCTTCGCGCCTCGCCGCGTCACGCGGATGCGCGAACTCCTGGCCTGGGGCAGCAGAAATTGGCATCGCCGACACCGCCGCATAGGCTGCCGTCGGCTTTCGCGCCGCCAGCAGGAGTGCCCCGATGCCAGCCGCGCGGGTAAACTGTCGCGATGTGATCCTGTTCAATGGCCTTGCCTGTGCCATGTCATGGCTGTGGTGGCGCGGCCTGATCCTGCGCGGTGTCACCGCGCCTGTCGATTGGTCATCGAGCCATCTTCCCGGTCTCGTGGGGCCGGCCCTTGCCGCCCTTGTGATGGTTGTGTGGCGCGACCGCTGGCGCGGGCTTGCGGCGCTAGGTCGCGCGCTGGTCCGGCGTTGGCAGAACCCGGTGGCGGTGATCACGGCGCTGCTGGTGGCTCCGGCGGTTGCCTTGGTCGTGCTCGACCTCACCGATTGGCCGCCGGAGGGTGGTGCAATCCTGGCCTATCCTGGCGTTCCCGCGGGCACTTCGGCGGGGCAGGCGATCGCGGCGGCCCTGAGACTCAATGCCGTGGGCGAAGAAGTCGGCTGGCGCGGTTATCTTCTGCCGCGGCTGATCGCGCTGGGACGGGTGCGGGGAACCTTGCTGCTGGCGGTCGTCTGGGCGCTGTGGCACTGGCCCGCCTTCCTTCTGCCCTTCGGGCTTGGCGCGCAGGTGGTCGGCGTTGCCGTGATCGGATGGGGGCTCGGCCTCATGCCGGGGGCCTTCGTACTGAGCTGGCTCTGGCTCAGGTCGGGCGGTGCGCTGGGGGCAGTGGTGCTTTGGCACTTGCTGTTCAACCTGTCCACTGCGACTGCCGCGACAGCCGGCCCCGGCGCGGCTGTCGTCAGCAACGTCGTCATGGTCTGGGGCTTCGCGATCCTCGTCCTCTGGTGCCGCGAGCCGCTTGCGCGGGGATCCGATCAATAGCCGAAAGCCTGATAATCGGCGCCGTAAAGCGCCTCGATCCGGTTGCGCTGAGCGGGCGTGACCGCGGCGCGCGCCGACTTTGAGCGGTTGAAGCGCTGTTCCAGCCCGGCGTCGGGGGAAAAGCCGGTTATCCCGGCGCGCTTGAACACGCTGCAGATGTCGGCATCAAAGGTCTCGACCCGGCCGATCAGATCAAAGCGGATGTCGTTGAACGCAATGTTGTCAACCTGAAGCCGCCAGTGGCTGTCGGTCGCAATCGGGTCCAGCGCCAGACTGTTGCCGACATAGTCTAGGAAAACGTCAAAATTGTAGCTCTCACCCCGCGCCGGATCATAGCCATGCGCCTGCATCGGGCCAAGATGCTTGCGGCGTGCGATGTTCTTCTGATCAACGAAGAAATTGCGAAACGCCGAATGGGCGCGGCTTTCGGGGTGACGCACGAAAGTGAACAGGAAGGCCGAGTGCGCCTCGAACACCGGCTTGATCTCGGGCCAGCGATAGCGCCCGGACCGGATGCCGTGATCGGCGCGATGGACATTGCCGTGGTAGAATTTGCCATTGTTGCCATAGGCATAAAGCAGTTGCGTGGTCTGGGTGCAGGCGCATTTCTGATTGCGCAGGAACAGCAGGCGGTGGTCATGCGACAGCACCAGATTGCGCAACGGCCCGCGCAGATGGGCGGGTTCCTGCGCCAGCGCCAACAACACCCGGTAGCGCGGAAAGAACGGGGCGAGGGCGCGGTTCAGCCAGGTGTCGTAGGCCACCGGGTCAAGTGTTATGGGCAGATCAGGCGGGGCGGGTGTTGCCATGGCGGCGGTCCCTCATGCCCGGCGCGGGGGGGAAAGGCAGTGGAGCGGGTGAAGGGAATCGAACCCTCGTCCTCAGCTTGGGAAGCTGCTTCTCTACCATTGAGATACACCCGCAACGCTGGCCTGATTACCTTTTTGGCAGAGCGGCTTCAAGCGCAAACCGCGTGCTCTGGGCGGGTTCCGATCAGAGCGGCGACATCGAGGCCAATGCGCAGGTGGGGCCTGAAGGCTTGTGACGGTTCGGCGGCGTCGCAGCGTAAGAAGCGCGATGGGCTAGCGCGGCGGTCGCCGCGCCCCGGCCGGCCGCCACCAGATCGTCGGGCCCGATGGTGACGACGGGCGTCCGCGCGCCCGTGTTGCCAAAGCGAGAGCCGTCTTGCACAAGTCCAGCGTGTTCTACACTCGCTGGCGGCCGTCGCCGCGAGGAACAGCAGATGCCTCCCAAAGCCATTCCCGTCGTCCATATGGATGATCCGCGCTTCAAGGTCACCGAATGGCAGTTTGCCCCCGGAGCCGAGACCGGCTGGCACGTTCATGGCCATGATCACGTCATTGTGCCGCTCGGCGACGGCACCCTTGGGCTTGAGGCACCGCAGGGTGCGCGCGCCCAAGCGTCGCTGACGCAGAGTATTCCCTATTCGCGCCGCTCGGGGGTGACGCACAATGTCACCAACCTCGGTCCCGCACCGCTGGCCTTTCTGGAAATCGAAGCGGTCGATGATGCGCTTGCCAAGCGGCGCGAGGCGGTGCTGGAGCGCTTTGCCACGGCCTGGAATGCGCGCGATGTGGCGGGGCTGATGGCCTGCATGGCGGCCGACTGCGCCTTTCACGCCAGTGCCGGAACCGAGGTCGAGGGCCGGCGCCATGTCGGGCGCGATGCCGTGCAGGCGGCCTTTGCGGCGGTCTTCGACAGCTTTCCGCAGGCGCATTGGGGCGAAGCGCAACACCGGGTCTTGGGCGACACCGGCCTGTCGTTCTGGCGCTTTACCGGCACCAGAAATGATGGCCAGGTGGTTGATGTGCGCGGCTGCGACCTGTTCACGTTTAGCGGCGAACTGATCGCGGTGAAGGATTCCTACCGCAAGTCCCGCAGCTAGACCCGGTTCCGGCCCCAGCATCAGCCCGCTGTGTGCCAGCTGCTGGGCCGGTCGGGGCGTCGGGAACTCCAGCCGCCGGTTGTGCCCGGCAGCAGGAGTTGTGGCACAAAGGCGCCTTACTTCATCAGGTCGGCCACCGGAATCGGTTCCGAGATCGTCCATTCATCCACCACGGCGGGCTTGCCGGCGTTGGTTTCGACGATCAGGTAGCGGGCGCGGTTCTGGTGGTGGATCTCGTTGGTGAAGGTGCGCGGGCCAAACAGGGTCGGCTCGTCCTTCATCTTTTCCAACTCGGCCACGACAGCGGCGGTTTCGGTGGTGCCGGCGCGTTCAACCGCCTTGGCCCAGACATCAATCATCACATAGCCGGGATAGACGTATTGGGTGGACGGGTCGCCGCCGGTCGCTTCCTTGTATTTGCCGTTGAAGGCGGTGACATCGGGGTTGGGGTCGTCACCATAGATCGAGCCTTGCACCGGCACATAGAAGTTCGACAGATCCGGCACTGCCGACAGCCAGTAGCTGCCGTCAACGCCCGAGCCGTTCAGGATCATCGCATTGATCCCGGCGGCGCGGATCTGCTTGATCGCCGAAACCGCGCCGGGCATCATCGTGCACAGCATGATGGCATCCGGCTCGGCGGGAAGCGACTTGATCCGGGTGATCTGGGCGGCAATCGAGGCGTCCTCGTTCTTGAACGTGTCCTCGCCCACCAGCTTGGCATCGGCCAGCTTTGGCAGCATGTAGTCGAAGCCGTCGCAAATGCCCTTGTTGTATTCGGTCCAGGTGTCGAGCAGCCGGTAGAAGTTGCGCGCACCTTTCTTGTTGTAGGCCCATTCGGCCATGGTGGCACCCTGCACCGCCGCCAGCACCGAGGCCGAGAACGAATTCGGCCCTACCCCCTGAATCCCGGCCTTGATCGATTCGGCGCAAAGGAAGAACGACACCTTGCCCGAACTTTCGGCGGCAAGGGCTGCGGGCGAGCCAAAGTCGTAGTCGCACGACACCACCACCAGATCGGCACCGGCGTCCACCACCGTCAGCCCGGCCTTGGCTCCCTCGGCGCGGTCGGTCTTGGTGTCGGCGGTCACCACCTCGATCTGCTGGCCAAGCAGGCCGCCGGCAGCGTTGATCTCGCCAATGCGGATCATTGCCGCGTCTTGTGCAGGCTTGTCATAGGCCTGCATGAAACCCGATTCGGCGGTCGCGAAGCCGACGATGATCTTGTCGTCCTGCGCCCATCCCGCCGAGGCGCAAAGCGCCGTGGTGGAAAGTGCGATGGTCCAGATGCCTCTTCTTGTCATGGTCTTTCTCCTCTGTTCTGTTGGTTGCTTGTTGGTGGTCCTGGTGCCGGGTCGGTTCAGGTATCGCCATGGCCCGGTTCTTCAGCTCTGGCCAACGGCCAGTGCAATTCGCTGTTGCCCATGATTCCTGCGGGGCGGAAAACCAGAATCAGGATCATCACCACGCCAAGCGCGATTTCCTGCAGGCCGTTGGGAATCGCCAGTGTTGAGTCACCGATCTGCACCCCCTTTTCCAGCCAGCGCAGCACCTGGATCAGGCTGGACAGGATCACCACCCCCAACACCGCGCCGGACAGGCTGCCCATGCCGCCCACCACCAGCATCGAAAGCGTGGTGAAGGTCAGGCCAAGGTAGAAGGTGTCGGGTGTGACCACGCCGATCGAATGCGCGAACAGCGCGCCGCCCAGCCCCATTACCCCGCCCGACAGGGTGAAGGCGATCAGCCGCTCACACGCGATGTCCACCCCCGAGGCGGCGGCGGCCGTGGGTTCGTCGCGCGCCGCCCGCAGCGCCAGGCCGCTGCGGCTGATGGCATGGCCCCAGGCCACGAACACCGTCAGCACCGCGCCGATCAGGTAGGGCCAGATCGTGCGCACGATCGGGATGCCGATCACCGACGAGGTGGCGGCGGTCACGCTTTCCCAGTTGGAGTAGATGGTGATGATCATCGCCAGCATCGCGAAAGTGGCGATCGAGGCGGCTATGCCCGAAAGCCGCATCAGGATGCGCCCGAAAATCGCGGCAAAGACGGCGGCGAACAGCGCCGCCAGACCCGCCGCAGCCCAATAGGGCAGTTGCGTCTGCATCAGCCAGTCAGGCAGGCCGGGCATCGAGATGCCCTTCATCATCGGAGGTATCGTCAGCCAGGCAGCGGCATAGGCACCAAGGCAGGTGAAACCGATATGGCCAAACGAGATCACCCCGGAATTGCCGACAAAGATGTAAAGCCCGACCACCAGGATCACCCGCAGGAAGATCTCGATGATGGTCTGGTTGAACGGTTTCGATCCGGTCCAGAGCGCCAGCAGCGCCAGCCCCAGCAGGATCACGCACAGAATCACCGGGGTGGCGATGGTGCGGCGGGCGATGGAGGCGCGCTTGGCCATGGCTTACACCCGCTCTTTCGTGCCGCGCGCCGACAGCAAGCCCTGCGGCCGCCAGATCAGCACCACAATCACCGCGCCATAGACAAAGGCATCGCGAAACACCCGGGCCTCGGCTGGCAGCACGACCTGCATCACCACCGAGGCGGCCCCCAGCAGAAACCCGGCCAATACCGCGCCGGGCAGGCTGCCAAGCCCGCCGATCACGGTGGCGATGAACGCCATCAGCATCACCGCCCCGCCCATCTGGATGTCGGCGGTGCCGGTCTGGGCCGCCAAAATCAGGCCGATCGCCGCCGCCAGCGCACCCGAAAGCGCGAAGGCCCCCATGATCACCCGGTTCGCCCGCACCCCCAGCATCCGCGCCATGGTGAAATTTTCCGCCGCCGCCCGCATTTCAAGCCCGTAGCGGGTGCGCTTGAGAAAACTGGTCAGGCCGACCAGGATCAGCAGCGTCGCCCCGATGATGATGACCTGCAACAGTGGGATGCGGGCGCCGAAAACTTCGACCGGCTGGGAAAGGGCGGGCAGCAGCGAAATCGACTTCGGTCGGCTGGAAAACAGCATCAGCAGAAAATAGCGGATCACGAACCCCAGTGCGAAAGAGGCGATCATCATGGTCGCCGGGTTGGCGCGACGAAACCGGCGGAACACCAGAAGTTCCGACGCCACTGCCAACCCCGCCCCCATCGTCAGCGTGAAGGGCACCAGCAAGAACCACGGCAGGTTGCCCGCGAACACCACCGCCACCGCGTCGATCGAAGGCCAGAGCAGCGCGAACACCGAAAACGATATGACGTCGCCATGGGCAAAGTTCACCAGTCGCATCACCCCGAAGATCAGCGCAATGCCCAGGGCCCCAAGGGCATAGAGGCTGCCCAGGCTCAGCGCATCGAACAGGGTTTGCAACAGACCCGCCATCAATGCTCTCCATAGCCGAAATAGGCGGACTGCATCGCCTCGCTCTGCCCCATGGCGCGGGCATCGCCATCCAGCAGCACCTCGCCGCCGCGCATCAGCATCATGCGCCCGCCCACCAGCATGGCGCGGGTGGCACTTTGCTCGACGATCAGCAGCGTCAGTGAGCGCTGCGCCTGCAGCGCGATCAGCCGCTCGTAAACCTGATCGATGATGTTGGGCGCGAGCCCCAGCGAAGGCTCGTCAATGGCGATCAGTGCCGGATTGGTCATAAGCGCCCGCCCGATCACCAGCATCTGCTGCTGGCCGCCCGACAGCAACCCGGCCTGACCGGCGCGGCGGTCCTTCAGCATCGGGAAGGTGGTATAGATCGCCTCCAGCTCCGACGCGGCGCGCGCCCGCCAGCCGCGAGTCCGCGCATGCATTCCGGTGCCGAGCAGCAGGTTTTCCTCGACCGTTAGGCTGCCGAACACCTCGCGCCCCTCGGGCACCATCGACAGGCCCATCCGGGCAATGGTTTCCGGGGCCTGGCCGGTGATGTCGCGCCCGCCGAAATCGATGCGGCCGCCGGCTGGCGGCACCACCCCGGCAATCGCCTTCAAAAGCGAGGATTTGCCGGCACCGTTCGGTCCGGTGATGAACAGGGTCTCGCCTTCCGTGATGGCCCAGGTGACATTGCGCACCGCGGTCAGGCGGCCGTAGCGGATGGTGACGTTGGAAAGGGCCAGCAGGCTCATGCCATGGTCTCCATCACCGGCAGGCTGGTTTCCACTGCCGTGCCCATGTAGGCATGGCGCACCTTTTCGCTGCCGCGGATCGCCTGCGGCGTGCCGGTCTCGATCACCGCCCCGGAATCGAGCACCACGATGGCGTCGCACAGATCAAGGACCAGCCCGACATTGTGTTCGATCAACAGCACACCGCAGCCCATCTCGACGGCGATGCGCCGGATCAGCGCAGCAAGCTCGGCGGCTTCGGGCGCGCTCATCCCGGCAGCGGGTTCATCGAGCAGCACGAAACCGGGCTGGCCCATCAGCGCCCGGCCGATGGTGACCCGGCGTTCATCGGTATAGGGCAGGCCGCCGGCCATGCGGTCGGCCAGATGGCTGATGCCGATCCATTCCAGCATCGCTTCGGCCTCGGCCACGGCCACTCTGCGGCTGTGGCCGAGGCCGACGCCGGTTACCTCGAGATTGTCGATCACCGCAAGGTCACGAAACAACCGCCCGCCCTGAAAGGTGCGGGCAATGCCACGGCGGCGCAGCACATGCGGCTTCAGGCCCGATACGGTGACGCCCTTCAGCGTCACAGCCCCGCTGGTCGGGGCCTGAAAGCCGGTCAGCACGTTGACAAGCGTGGTCTTGCCCGCGCCGTTGGGGCCGATGAGGCCGGTGATCCTGCCGGGGGTAATAGTCAGATCCACCTCCGACAGGGCCGTCAGCCCGGCAAACGCCACCGAAATCTTGTCAGCACACAGTTGGTTCATCGCGCCGCCGTTCCGGTTCGGGTGACGACGTAGGATCCGCTGGCATCCAGCCGCGCCACCCAGCCCGGCTGGATCACGATGGTGGTTGTCACCTCTTCGATCACTGCCGGGCCGGTGACGCGCGCGCCCGCCCCCAGCCGGCCGCCATCATAGATCGGGGTGCTGATGCGCTTGCCATCGGCCGAAAATACCGCGTCGCGATAGGCCTTTATGGCGCGGGCGGCCGGTTTGCCCTTGCCAATCACCATCCGCTCCGGTTTTTCCACCAGCCCGTACACCGTGCTTTCAAGGTTGACCACCTCGACGGTCGAATGCGGCTCGGCATAGGTGTAAAGCTGCTTGTGGCGGTCATGGAACGCCTGCCGGATCGTTTCGATCGACCGCGCATCCACCTTGAACGTTCCGATTGCAACCGTGCATTCGTGTACTTGCCCCACATAGCGCATGTCCAGGCTGCGCTTGATCGAGGTATCTTTTCTGGCAAAGCCGTCAGTTTTCAGATGCGCGATGCCCTGCGCCTCGATCTCGTTGAACAGGGCATCGATGCGCGCGTACGCGTCGTCGTTATCCAGCCGCAAGGGGGCGGTGGCCATGTAGTTGTATTTCACATCCGAGATGATCTGGCCAAAAGCGCAAAGCCCCGAGGCCAGTTTCGGCAGCACGATGGTGTCGATGCCCATGTCGGCGGCCAGCGCGGTGATATGCGCCGCCGTCGCCCCCCCGGCCCCCACCAGCACGAAGTCGCGCGGGTCGTAGCCCCGTTCCACGGTCACCCGGCGGATGCCGTTGACCATGTTGGCGTTGATGATGGTGAACATGCCGTAGGCGGCACGTTCCAGCGATAGCCCCAGCGGCGCCGCCAGCTTGTCGTTTACCGCAGCCGTGGCCTTGGCGGCATCGAGTGGCAGCCGCCCGCCCACCAGCCCGTCGGGGTTGAGATAGCCCAGCACCAGATTGGCGTCCGACACCGTGGGCAGGGTGCCACCCTGACCATAGCAGGCGGGCCCCGGGTCGGATCCCGCCGATTGCGGCCCGACCTGCATCAGGCCGGTCTCGTCGATCCAGCCGATCGAGCCACCGCCCGCGCCCAGCGTTTCCACCTGAATCATCGGCACGCCGATGCGATAGCGCAGAAAGTCGATGTTCTTGTTGATGTTGGTGCTGCCGTTGCGGGTCAGGGTGATGTCGAACGAGGTGCCGCCCATATCGACGGTGATCACGTCCTTCTGGCCAAACGGCGCGCAGACATATTGCCCCGCCGATGGCGCGGAAGCCGGCCCCGAGTTGATGGCATAGACCGAACGGTCGGTCATCGCCTTGCCGATCGCCAGGCCACCGTTCGATTGGTAGTAGCGCACCGGCTGACGCGCCCCGAGGCTTTGGAAATATTCATCTATTGCGGTTACATAGCGCTTCATGATCGGTGCCAGGTAAGCGTTGACGACGGCGGTGGAGGTGCGGGTGTATTCGCGCACCTGCGGGTAAAGCGCCGAGCCAAGCGTCAGAATCACCTCCGGCAGCATCTCGCGCACGATGGCACCGGCGCGGTGTTCGTGCTCGGGGTGCAGCACCGACCACACAAAGCTGACCGCCACCGTCTCCACCCCTTCGGCGGCAAACAGTTTGCAGGCGGCGCGCACGTCGTCCTCGTGCATCGCGGTGCGCACCGAGCCGTCCGACAACACCCGCTCGCGCACCCCGCGGCGCAGATAGCGCGGCACCAGCATGGTCGCGGGCGGATATTCCGGGTCGTAGCGGTAGCCGTCTTCCTTATGACCCAGCCGGATTTCCAGGCTGTCCTCATGCCCCGCAGTGCAGATCAGCCCGGTTTTTGCGCCGTTGTGCTGGATCAGTGCATTCAGCCCCACCGTGGTGCCGTTGATGCACAGATCGCAGTTGGAAATTACCTGATGCGCCGAAACCCCCAGCTCCTCGGTGATCAAGGCAAGGCCATTGCGAATGGCCAGCGTCGGGTCTTGCGGCGTGGACAGTGCCTTGAACAAGCGCACCTGCCCGGATTTGTCGGCCAGCACGAAATCGGTGAAGGTGCCACCGGCATCAATGCCCAAACGGTAATCGGTTCGCATGATCACCCCCCTAGTTCGCTGCCACCGCACGCCGACGGGCGCGCAGGGTTTCGGTTGCGGCCAGATCGACCATCAGCTTTTCGGGATCCTTGATGATGACGCCATAATCCTCTTTTGCGCCCCGGATTGAAACGAGGCCGTTTTTCACATCCCACACCACCTTTTCCACCGCCCGGTCCATCGGGTTGCCATAGCCGCCGCCGCCGGGGTTCATGTTGGTGACGTGATCGCCGGGGCGGATCACCTCGATCACGTTTTCGCGGATGGTGGTGGCGCTGTTGCCCTTGAGCAGTTCCAGCCGCCCCACCTTTTCGTCGATCATGGTCGAGGCTGCACCCGCCGCCCCCACCGCCGGAATCCGCCGCCCTTCGCCGAAGGTGATGAAGGTCATCTCGTCATTCAGCGGCTCCACCTCCCAGGCGGTGCCCGACCCGCCGCGGAACCGGCCCGCACCGCCACTGTCGGTCATCAGGCTGTAGCGGTGAATGATGATCGGGTAGCTGTATTCCAGCAGTTCCACGTCGCCCGAAGTCAGCGCGCCAAAGCAGCACTCGGGCCCGCAGGCATGCCAGCCGTCCTGGGATGGCGTGGCCCCCGCGCCCGAGATGATGGTGGCCAGCACCATGGTCACATATTCCTCGTTGTGGCGCTTGTCCCAACCCGCGATGTTGAGACCGTTGGCATGGCCCCAGCTTGCCGCCACTTTCGACGGCATCGCTTTCTCGAACGCCAACCGCACCGCATCGGTCAGGGTCTCCATCGGCGTCGTGGTGCAGTTCATGTGCGGCGCGGGTTCGGCGGCGTTGCAGATTGTGCCTTTCGGACCCATGTTGACGGAAATGCAGCGGTAAAGCCCCTCGTTGTAGGGCGGCGGCAGTTGCGCGAACATCATCAGGCCAAGATAGACGCCGGAATAGCTGTTGCCCTCGTAACTATTTATGAAATACGGAATTTGTGGCGGGCTGCTGATCTCGATATGGCAGTTGTCGTCTTTGATGGTGACGCGCGCCTTGATCTCGAAATCACCAAACCCGTGGCCCGCGTCTTCCAGAATCGCCAGCCCGTCATAGGTGCCGTCAGGCACCGAGGCGATCAGGCTGCGCATCTGCCGCTCGGCCATATCGAGCAGGGCGTCGATGCCGGCATCCACGACGTCTTCGCCGTATTTGTCGAGCATCGCAATCAACGCCCGTTCGCCCACCTGACAGGCACCGATCAGCGCGTTGAAGTCACCTTCCTGGTCACGCCGGGCGCGCATGTTGGTCAGGATGAAGTTCAGCACATCCTGGCGCGGCACGCCGCGATCCCACAGCTTGACCGGCGGGATGCGCAGACACTCGGCATAGATTTCCTTCGCGTTGGGGTTGTAACCCGCCGGCACCGGGCCGCCGATGTCGGTCAGGTGGCCCTTGCAGACGGACCAGTACTTCAGCCGCCCCTTGTAGAACACCGGGCGATAGAAACAGGTGTCGATGGCGTGGCTGCCGCCCCAGGCCGGATCGTTGTGAATCAGCAGATCGCCTTCGTGGATGTCGCCCGCAAAATAGCCTGCCACCACCTTCATCGCCGGAATGAGCGAGCCAAGGTGAATGGGAATGTCCTGCCCTTGCAGGATCATCTCGGGCCGCGCGTCGAACAGGGCGGTGGAATAATCGTGCGCCAGATTGAACACGCTGGAGCGCGCGGTCATCTCCAGCGCCAGCGTCATCTCGCGCTGCGTGGTTTCCAGAATGCCGCGAATGACCGACAGCGTGATCGGATCAACCGTGGCGGCGGCCCTGGCCCGTTTTGCCTTTGCCATCATGTAGCCCCTCTGTTGGGGCCGCGCGGCAGGGCAGAACGCGGGCCGAAAGCCCGGGCGAATCGCGGCGTCTCCCTGTCGCACGGCATTCTTTGCACCGTTGCAGGGGGCAGGCTAACGCCGTCCGGGTCGGCAGGTCTTTGCGCCGGGCGCACCGGTTTTTGACGCAGAGCGCACTTTGCCCGTGGTTTGCGGTGCCGCTCTTTACAGCCCGGCAAAACCGTGGCCAGAATTGCCCCAGCACAAAGGGACCGGTGATGAAAGCCACCATCAGCACCAAGGGGATTGATGTCGCTGCCCGCAGCCGCCATTGGCATGAGGCGATCGGGCGCGCCTATTTTCCGCTGGACCTGAATTTTCGCCGCCCCGAGGCCTTCGACGGCGAACTGACAATCTGGCAACTGGGCAAGGTGTCGCTGTCGCGGCTGGCCTCGGATGCGCTGATGTATCGCCGCCTGCCACGGCATCTGCAAACGCAGGGGCCCGAGGAATTTCTGGTCACCCTGCCCAGCAAGTCCGAGGTGCTCTTTGCCCAGGGCGGCCGCGAGGTGCGCGCCAACCCCGGGGCCTTTTTCATCGAGCGCAGCCACCAGCCCTATGAGTTCAGCCACGCCGAACCGGCCGATCTGTGGGTGATGAAGCTTTCGGCCGACATGCTGGCCGGCAAGGTGCGCGCGCCCGACCGGTTTTGCAGCTTGGAGTTCGATGCCACCAACGGTGCCAACGGGCTGTTCGTCGATATGGTGCATCTGATCCCGGCCCGCTACGACGCAATGACCGAAGAAACCCGCAGCACGGTGGGGCGGCAACTGGTCGATCTGTTGGCGCTGGCCTTGCAGGCCGATGACCGGGTGCTGAGTTCGGGCAGCTCGACGGTGCGCACCGGGCATCTGATGCGGATCGAGGCCTACGTCCGCCACCATATCGACGATCCCGCGCTTGGCCCCGAGGCGGTGGCGGCAGGTTGCGGCATTTCGGTGCGCTACCTGCATGAATTGCTGCGCGACACCAACCAGAGTCTTGGCCAGTGGATCCGTGATCAGCGGCTGGCGGCGGCCGAGGCCGACCTGACCAACCCGGCCGATAGCCGCAGCATCGGCGAAATCGCCTATGGCCGCGGCTTTGCTGACCAGGCGCAGTTCTCCCGCGCCTTTCGCGCACGCTATGGCGTGACCCCGAAAGAGGCGCGTGCCGGGCAGCGGGGCGAGGCCGTGGTGCATCCTTCCCCCTTCAGAGTTTGAGGTGCTCGCGCAGCCGGGCCAGCGCCGCCTGCCGGTCATGCCGCGCCGCCAAAGCCTGATCCATGCCGACCTCGACAAATCGCGCCGGGCTGTGCGGCTGCAACTGGCCGATCAGGTCCATGTCGGCGGAAATCACCGTGCCCAGCATCATGTAGCCGCCGCCCGAAACCGCGTCGCGGTGCAGAACGATCGGCTCGCTTCCGCCGGGCACCTGAATCGAGCCGTAAGGGTAACAGGCATCGACGATGTTGCTGGGGTCTGACCCCGCGCCGAACGGCGGCGTGCGCGGCACGAAATCAACCTTTCGCCCGCCGCGAAAGCGGTAGCCGATGCGGTCCGCCTCGGGTGCCACCTTCCAGGTGTCGGCAAGGAACTGCTTGCCTGCCGCTAAGGTGAGGCGGTGCCAGTAAAGCCCCGGCAGCATCCGCAGTTCCGCCGGATTGCCGGGGTTGCGGCGCAGCTTGGCCGGGATCGACCCGCCGCCCGTGCCGCCTGCGCCCAGCGCCAGGGTATCGCCCGCCTTCAGCGCCCGCCCTTCCAGCCCGCCCAGGACCCCAAGCGTATAGGTCGAGCGTGAGCCGAGTTTCACTGGCACGTCGATGCCGCCCGACACCGCGATATAGACTCGCGCGCCGGATGCGAGATAGCCAAACGTCAGCCGGTCACCGGGCCTGACCGGGAAGGCTTCCCATGTTGCGCGCGGATCACCGTTCAGCTGCGGCGGCAAGTCGCCGCCGGTGATGGCCACCGTGGCGGCGCTAGTAAATTCCAGTTCCGGCCCCAGAAACACCGCCTCCAGCACCGCGGCCCCTTCGTCGTTGCCCACCAGCATGTTGGCGGCACGCAGCGCGAAACGGTCCATGCCGCCGGAAATCGGTATGCCGAGGTGATAGTAACCGGGGCGGCCCAGGTCCTGCACGGTGGTCGAAAGGCCCGGGGTGATGACGTTAACGGCCATGAAGAACCTCCATCAGCCTGGCATTGGTGCCGTTGATGTCGTGGTTGAAATCGGCGAGCGAAAAGCTGGCCTCGCGGATGGTGGGCAGGAACCTGTTTTCCGCCACCGCCTCCAGCGCCGCATCGTACTGGTTGCGATTAATCGGCCGCCATTTCACGATGTCGCCGGGGCGGAACAGGCACATGGTGTCTTGCAGGTAGCTGACCTGCTGGTTGGGGTCGTAGATCGGCATCGGGGTGATGCCGAACATCTGATAGCCGCCCGCGCCGCGCACCGAGTAGATGCAGGAAAAGCAGCCGCCATGGCCTACCGTCAGCTTGGGCGTATCGGTGCGCGGGCGCAGGTATTTCGGCACCTGCAACTGACGCTTGCGTTCGACCATCTGATAAAGAAACGGCAGGCCGGCGACGAACCCCACCATCGAGACGAACCAGGGCTGGCTGGAATGGGCGGCGATGAAATCCTCCACCGAGCCGAGCCCGTTCACCGCCGCTGCATATTCGAGATCGGTGGCCTTGGGATCCTGATGCCGCTCGCGAAAGCGCATCAGGGTTTCATGGGTCCACGGGTCTTGATAATAGACCGGAATTTCCATGATCCGGGTCTTGAGCGTGGCATCCCGCTGCGACGCCGCCGCCTCCATCGCCTGCAATTCGCGCAGCAGGTCGGCGGACTTGATCTGGTCGGGGTCGTATTTGATCTGAAAGCTGGCATTGGCCGGGCAGATCTCGGTGACACCGCGGATGTCTGCCGACCGCACCGCGTTGGTCAGCGACAGGCTGGTGAAGAATGCCTCCAGCGACATTTCCTCGGAAACTTCGGCGAAGATATGCTCGTCGCCGCCAAAGCTGAAACGGATCGACATGGGGCCTCCTAAGGTTCGCGTTCAGGGGTCAATCGGTTGGCATTGGCCGGCAACCAGGTTTCCAGCCAACGGGTGTGAAAATCGCCCCGCTGCACCGACGGGTCGGCGGCAAGGGCCAAAAACAACGGCTTAGTGGTCTTGACGCCGCTGACGAGCAATTCCGACAGGGCGCGGGTCAGGCGTCGCAGGGCCGCCTCGCGGGTCTCGCCATGCACGATCAGCTTTGCCAGCAGGGAATCGTAGAACGGTGGCACGGCGTAGCCGGGGTAAAGCATCGAATCAAACCGCACCCCAGGTCCGCCGGGCAGGCGCAGATCGGTCACCGTGCCGGGGAAGGGGGCAAAGTCGCGCGCCGGATCTTCGGCGTTGAGGCGCACCTCGATGGCATGGCCGCGCGCCACGATGTCGGATTGCCGCAGCCGCAGCGGCTCGCCGCCGGCGATGCGCAGCATCTCGGCCACCAGATCAATGCCGGTGATGATTTCGGTGACGGGATGTTCCACCTGAATGCGGGTGTTCATCTCGATGAAATAGAACTGGCCTGCGGTCTCGTCGTATAGATATTCCACCGTGCCGGCACCCGAATAGCCAACCGCCCGCGCCAGCGCCACGGCTGAGTCGCACAACTGGTCGCGCAGCCGGTCGGTCAGCGCCAGCGACGGCGCTTCCTCCCAGACCTTCTGGCGGCGGCGCTGCAACGAACATTCGCGCTCGAAGCAATGCACCGCGTCAACGCCATCGCCCAGCACCTGCACCTCGATATGGCGCGCCTTGGCGATGACCTTTTCCATGTAAAGCCCGCCGTCGCCAAAGGCCGCCAGCGCCTCGGCCTCGGCCTGCGGAAAGGCCTGCTCGAATTCGGCCAGATTGGCGGCGATGCGGATGCCGCGGCCGCCGCCGCCCGCCGCGGCCTTGATCATCACCGGAAAGCCGGTATCGAGCAGCACCCGCCGCCCGGCCGCAATGCCCGCCACCCGGCCCTCCGACCCCGGCACCACCGGCACCCCGGCCGCCGCCGCCGCGGATCGCGCCGCGACCTTGTCGCCCATCAGCCTTATCGCATCGCCGGAAGGGCCGACGAACACCAGCCCGGCCGCCGTCACCACATCGGAAAAACTGGCGTTTTCGGCCAGAAACCCATAGCCCGGGTGGATGCTGTCGGCGCCGCTGTCTGCGGCGGCTTGCAGGATTGCCGCCGCGTTCAGATAGCTTTTCTTCGCCGCCGGCGGGCCGATGTTCACCACCTGATCGGCGATCTGCACATGCAGCGCGTCGCGGTCGGCATCGGAACAAACCGCCACCGTCGCAATCCCGAGGTCGCGCGCGGCGCGGATAATGCGCACCGCAATTTCCCCCCGGTTGGCGATCAGTAGCCGCTTCAGCATCAGTCGAGCTCCGCCAGCACCGCGCCCGCCATCACCGGGTCTTCGTTGTCGGCAACAAAGCGGATGTTGCCACCGGCCCGGTCGGCTTTGACCTCGTGGAACGATTTCATCACCTCGATCAGCCCGATGACGTCGCCCACCGCCACCGCATCGCCATCGGCCTTGTAGGGTGGCTGGTCGGGGGCGGGGCTGCGGTAGAAGGTGCCGGGAAGCGGGGAAAGCAGACGGGCCATGGGATGCTCCTTCAGGCGGGTTGGGCGGCAACGGCGGCGCGCAAGGCGCGGGCGATGGCAAGGGCGTTCGGGGTGTCGGAATGGATGCAGATCGTATCGCAGCGCACCGATATGTCGCTGCCGTCAATCGCGGTGCTGCGGCCCTCGAGGATGGCGCGCAGGCAACGTGCGGTCATCAGCGCCGGGTCTTTGGCGTCATGTTCGCGGGTGACGATCAGGCTGCCGTCGGGGCGATAGTCGAGATCGGCGTAGAATTCAGCCAGAAACCGGTGGCCACGCGCCGGGTAGATGGTTTCGTGCAACGTGCCGGTCATCCCCAACAGCGGCACGGCAAAAATGTCGGCGGCATCGCAGACCGCCTCGGCAATTTCGGGTTGGGTGGCGGCCATGCCGTAAAGGCTGCCGTGCGGCTTGATATGGTTCAGTTCCATGCCCTCGGCGCGCAGAAACCCGGTCAGCGCGCCGATCTGGTAGATCAGGCAATTGGCCATCTCGGCGCGGTCCATCTTCATCTCGCGTCGGCCGAAGCCTTGCAGGTCGGGCAAGGACGGATGCGCACCGACCTTGACGCCATGCGCCTTGGCCAGCCGTACCGTGGCGCGCATGTGGTTGAAGTCCGATCCGTGAAAGCCGCAGGCGACATTGGCAATGTCGATCAGCGGCATCATGCCCGCGTCATCACCCATCCGGTAAAGCCCGAAACTTTCGCCCATGTCGCAGTTGATGGTAACCGCCATGATCCCCTCGCAAAGCCCTGCGCGAGAGCATGCTGCGGCGAGTCCGAGCTATTGTAAAATTGCAATTTTTTGATCATCATATCGAAAAATCAGATCGCTGGTGCATGTCCCTGACGCTGAAACAGGTTCGCTACTTCATCGCTGCCGCCGAAACCGGCCAGATCAGCCATGCCGCGATGGAAATGAACATCTCGCAATCGGCGGTCACAGCGGCGATCCAGGGGCTGGAGGCGCAACTTGACGTGCTGCTGCTGGAGCGGTCGTCTTCAGGCGTGACGGTGACACCGGAAGGGGCGCGGTTTCTGAGCCACGCCCGCACCATCGTGGCGGCGGTCGAAGATGCGATGCGCAGCCCGCTGGGAGTTGGCTCGCGGGTGATCGGTCGGGTCCGGCTGGGCGTGACCTATACCGTGGCCGGCTATTTCATGGCGCGCCACTTTGCCCGGTTCCGCCGCAGTTATCCCGGCATTGCACTGGACATGATCGAGCTGCCGCGCGCCGCGATCGAGGACGGGCTGGCGACAGGCGATCTGGATCTGGCGGTGATGTTGGTATCGAACCTGGCCGATACCGGCAGGCTCGACCACGAAATCCTGTTTCGATCCCACCGCAGGCTGTGGCTGCCGACCGAACACGCCTTGCTGGTGGCCCCGACCGTTTCGCTGGCCGAGGTGGCGTGCGAGCCCTACATCCAACTGACGGTGGACGAGGCAAACCAGACTGCAAGCCGCTACTGGGACCGGGCCGGACTGAGCCCGGCCGTTGCATTCGCCACATCTTCGGTCGAGGCGGTGCGCTCGATGGTGGCCGCCGGCATGGGGGTCACGATCCTGTCGGACATGGTTTACCGGCCGTGGTCGCTGGAGGGCCAGCGCATCGAGTTGCGCACCCTGGCGGATGAGATTCCCAGCATGGATGTCGGGCTCGCCTGGTGCAAGGCGCACTCGCTGGCCCCGGCCGTCGCCGTCTTCCGCGCCTTCATGTCAGTGGCAATGGGCGGTGGCGGCTGACTAACTGTTCCATCCCGGATGATCACATAGACCCTCGGCGCTCCGCATTTTTCATGGCAAGATCGGTTCTGAGGGACATTCGCCACGGGGTGCGGTCATGCTGATCCATCTTCACAGCCAAGCGACGACGACGCCGAAGGTGCGGGCGGCGAGGAGTTGGAAACCACGCTGGGCCGATACGTGCTGCTCTACAATCAGCAGCTTCCTCAATCAGCCTTGGGCAGCAAGACACCCTTGCAGGCGA